>Ga0074198_1000153_pt1 | contig 98827 bp, 94 predicted proteins | sample EPASupsiteSAE323_FD_64527 | JGI IMG/M metagenome (GOLD analysis project Ga0074198, IMG submission 64527) | Bioremediated contaminated groundwater from EPA Superfund site, New Mexico - Sample SAE3-23 | ecosystem: Environmental > Aquatic > Deep subsurface > Groundwater > Contaminated ... | reverse complement strand
CATATCTCTCAATGTGAACAACGTAGAGTAATGATGTTAGCATTCCGATGCTAACGGAGCGACTCACGAAAAACTTTGGAAAGGCATCAAAGTTTTGGTTCGCTGCATCCAGTGGCGATAGCTAAGGGGTTCCACCTGTTCCCATACCGAACACAGTAGTTAAGCCCTTATACGTCGAAAGTACTTGGCTGGAAACGGCCTGGGAGGATAGATAGTTGCTGGTTAAGAAAAAGCACTCATGAAAATGAGTGCTTTTTCTTTTCTCCCTTTGACTTTTACCTAGGATAAGTGTAAGAAGAAGAGGATTGTTCATACTAGATAAATAGGAAGAAATTTGACGAAAGAAATGAAAGGTATTTAGGATTATTGAGTTGAATATAAATTATAGAGAAAATATTATTCGTAAGGAGTCTATATGTATAGTCGCTTTTCATTATTAGCTATATTCTTATTAGCTATATTCTTATTCGCAGCAGTATTGATTACAGGATGTATGAGTAGCAATCTTTTTGCACCTAAGCCTTACAAAGAAACTCAATTTTTGATGGATACGATTATTGAAATTACTGCATATGGTCCACAGGCAGAAGAAGGGGTAAAAGAATCATTTGTAGAAATTCACAGGCTACATTCATTAGCCAATAACTTTGATGAAAATAGTCAGGTATCGAAAATTAATCAAGTAGCTGGAAAAAATAAAGTGTTAGCAGAATCTGATTTAATAGCTATTGTGAATCACTCTCGAGACTTTTCTAGTAAGTTAGGAGGAGCTTTTGATGTAACGATTGGACCTCTAACAGAACTCTGGGGAATTGGGCGCAAAGGGGAGTATATACCTAGCCAGGCAGAGATTGAGCAGTCCTTATCGTTAGTGGATTATCGTCTGATTGAAGTAGATGAAACTGCCAATACAATTTATTTGCCCAAAGCAGGTATGAGGCTGGATTTAGGGGGCATTGCCAAAGGGTATGCTGTCGATAAAGTGATTGAGATCCTTAAGGCGAAGGGAATTACATCGGCGTTGATTAATGCTGGAGGCGATGTACGAGTCATTGGTAATAAACCGGACGGTACGCCTTGGCGAATTGGTGTTCAGCATCCTAGACTAGCAGATGAGATCAGTGCTAAATTATCTTTGAGCCAATGGGATACAATGGTGACTTCGGGAGATTATCAGCGATTTATTATGAAAGATGGTATTCGATACTCTCATATTCTTGACCCACGGACAGGACGACAGCTTAGTGAAATAGCAAGTGTTACGATCGTTACCAATAATTCCGAGGATGGCGATGTGTTAAGTACAGGTGTTTTTGTACTGGGAGTAGAGAAGGGATTGGAATTATTAAAGAAGTTTCCTGGTAATGAGGCTATTATTATTGCAGTGGATGGTAGAATGATTATAACTCCTGGATTAGAAGGGAAAATTGAAATAATTCCCGAGAAAAAATAAAGAAATATAGGATGATGGAAAAAATATTTCCGGAGGGGAAATAATGAAGATAGAAGAAGTATGTGAAAAATTATCACTGGGTTTATCAACAGACTTAGCTAAAAAGAATAGTGATGATCAGTATTTTAGTGCAGCGATATTAGTACCGCTGATTAGAGAAAAGGATCAATTATCTTTATTATTTGAAGTACGGTCAGCTAACTTGGCTTGGCAGCCAGGGGAAATTTGTTTTCCAGGAGGTCGTATCGAAACAACCGATGAAAACTCATCCTTTGCTGCTGTGCGAGAAACTTCAGAAGAACTTTGTATTGAAACAGATAAAATAAAAGTCTTAGGGTCATTATATGAAATAATTAGTCCTATAGGTGTAAGGCTGTATCCAACCGTTGCCTACCTTGATATTAATAAACCTATTTCTCCGAGTGCTGCCGAGGTATCGGAAGTATTTACTGTACCTTTGGAATATTTATTAGCATATAAACCCATCGTTGCCCATATGGAAAGAAGTACAAAGCCATTAGCAGATTTTCCTTTTGAATTACTGCCAAATTACTCAAAAGAATGGAAAAGTAGAAAAAATTATCAGGTTTTATTTTATAAATATGAAAATTATGTTATTTGGGGATTGACGGCCCAAGTTTTGTTTAATTTTTTGGAAGTATATCGAAACTATTTGAAAAACGCATATGAGATATAATAAAATAAGGGTATTCTCCTAGGAGAATACCCTTATTTTATTATATAATTTCAGCAATTCTCCAAGTTTGTCCATGCATAGCTTGATTGTAGATTTCTGTGATAGTTTGAAAAATAGTGGAGCGCTTTACAGTAAGCTTTTTGGTCAGTAAAGAAAATTGAAACCAATGGCCTGCCTTGGAAAGTTGATAAATGGCATTATTGATTTCTAAACGAATAATCTTACTGGGAGATTTTCCAAGAGCATCTTCAAGTAATTTGACGGCCTGACCATCCAGAGGAGGCATAGAGCCCACAAGTTTCTCGTCCTTCAAATGTAACACGCTCCCTTTTACTCTAGAATCAAAGTTGCTTGCACACATTATACCATTGTATTTTGGGAAAACTTAATGGATTTATAGGGCAAAATAGGCAATCTAGAGCTATATACAGTTAACTATGATAATAAGCTCATTTATACGCATTATTCTGAACTTTATTAGACTCGTGTAGAGGTTATGGAAAAACATAGCGGATACACTATGTACAAGAAATGGATGACCATCGAAAAGGGCTTTGATCAGAGATTCTTTTCAGTATAAAAAAACGTTCTTAGTTAATACTATGAGCATGGGGAAAAACATTTTATTATTTTCAAAATGTTTTTATAAAAAAGTATCTCAGCAGATAAAGAAAGGGTGAGAATCATGGACTATTCAAGGCCTTTAAGGGGTGTTATACTGCTTCTGACGATAATTGCAATACTTGGTTTGTTAAGTGGTTGCGCCAATAAACCAGCACCTAAGCCGCTAGCCGATCGGCTAGGGGTAACGCAGGACCCCGCACCTGGGGCACCTGGGAATGTTACTATGCCTCCACGGATGGTTATTGGTTATTATGAAAATCCTTGGCCAGGTACACCTGATAAGACTGGTTCTTTCCCAAGTATGAAAGCCTTTGCCAAAAGTATGAGTGGAGTTGGCCCCTTCTGGTATAAGGCAACTAAGGATGGTAGTGTTGAGTCAAAAGAAAGTCAACTTGTCTACGATACTACGAAAAATTTGGGTTTAAAAATGTATCCTTTAATAACCAATAAAACAGGATCAACGGATGCAGTGTTAGGTGATCCTAACACGCGAACGGAAGTCATAGACAATATTATAAAGCTCGTAAAAGAGAAGCAATATGATGGTATTAATATTGACTTTGAATTGCTGCCACCTGGACAGCGAGACAATCTAACGGCTTTTATGGCAGAATTATATCCTAAGATGAAAAATTTGAATAAAACTTTAATTATCTCAGTATTTCCACAAGTAGATGTGGCAGAAGATGTGTCTGGGGCATATAATTACCCTGAATTAGCTAAGAATACAGATTTCATACAAATCATGACTTATGATTACCACTGGTCAACTTCCCCTAAGCCGGGGCCCGTTGCCCCTATTGATTGGTACGAAAAAAATATCAAATATGCTATTGATAACTGCGGTGGTCCCCATAAAGTGCTTGTTGGGGTGGGACTCTATGGCTATGACTGGACACCAGGCAAAGATGGAGAAACAGTAACTTATGTAGATGCCATTGTCCGAGCGGAAGAAAACGGGGCAAAAATCATTTATGATGAGGCAGCGCAAGCACCCCATTATAAGTATAAAAATCATGAAGTATGGTTCGAAAATGATAAGAGTATTGGGGCAAAACTAGATATTATCGCAAAATATAATCCCGCTGGAATTGCCTTGTGGCGTTTAGGGCAAGAACAACCTGAAGTGTGGCCATTGATTAATAAGAAATTCCCCAAACAACAGTAGACATTTGTAATAATTGGAATATGATTTAATAGATTTTCAGCAGGGATTATCTAAATTCAAGAGAATAGTATTGTTATCATAACTTAGGGATGTGAATATGATGGACAATATTGAGCGACATTCCATTATTATTGAAGGTATGAGTTGTAATCATTGTAAAAATGCGGTAGAAAAGGCGGTTAGGTCTTTAGCAGGTGTATTGTCGGCAGAGGTGGATTTAGGAGCAAAAACCCTCACTGTGGAGTTTAGAGCTAGTAACACAATGCTAGCTACAATCAAAGAGGCAGTGGATGAAGAAGGTTATACTGTAGTATAAGGTAAAGTATACGCTCTTGGTAGATTTCGGTACTCTTGATAAACATCTTGACTGATTGTGTCAAACTTTGTTATACTTTTAAACAGGCCTCCAAAATTGGGGGCTTGTTTATTGATTTTTATAGGGTAAAACTAGGAAAGTGCTTATCCTTAGGATTTGAAAATCATACCAATGGTCATGATGTTGCTAGGAAATCGAAGGGAGATGTGCTTTATGGCGAGACTCGAAAGACGTGTAGATAAGCCTAAGAAAAGTATATTTAAAGGTATACTTACCATAGTGAGTCTTTTGTTGGTGGTGCTTGCAGTCGCTAGTGCTTCCTATTATTGGTTTAGCGGAGGAATTTCGGATAGCGAGAAAGAAAAAGGCAATATAATATCTCCACAAAATAAGGTAAATATTATGGTATTAGGTGTAGATGAACGAGGCGATGATGAAGGGCGCTCAGATACCTTATTTGTTATGACTGTTGATACGAATACAAAAGAAATAGCTATGCTTTCTATTCCTAGAGATACTCGGGTAAAGATTCCAGGGAAGAGTTGGGATAAAATTAATCATGCTTATGCCTATGGTGGTCATAAGTTATCCAAGCAAGCGGTAGAAGGCTTGCTAGGCATTAAAATCGATCATCATATTATGATTAATATTGCGGGTTTTACGAAAATAATTGACGCTATAGGTGGAGTTACTATTGATGTTGAAAAACGCATGTATTATAACGATCCTTACGATGACAATGGTGGTCTTGTTATTGATTTACGACCAGGAGTGCAGCATATGGATGGCGCTACTGCTATTCAATATGTCCGTTATCGAGATGAAGAAGGAGATATTGGCAGGGTAGAACGTCAACAGAAGTTTCTAAAGGCAGTAATCAATGAAGTGGCTAGTCCATCTGTAATAAAAAAAATTCCTGGGATTATTAGAGAAGTAAGCAATGTAGTACAAAGTGATATGTCCACTAGTGAAATGCTTACGCTTGCGAAAATTTTTAATGATGCTTCTAAAAAAGGTTTAAAAACGGATATGGTTCCTGGTAAGCCAGCTTTTATTGATGATATCAGTTATTGGCTTCCTGATTTAATGGCTCTACGAAAACATGTGGCCCAGACATTAGGGGTTACAATCGAAGACCGTTATTTAACAGCAACACAACGTGAAGCAACCGAATATGAAACATCCATTCCAAAAGAAATGAAAATAGTTGATAAACCCAAGCCGCCAGTGACAGCTAAGACCGCAGACTCAATTGATAAAACTAAGACGAGTGACAAGGTGGGTGCTGTGGATAAGTCGAAGGAACTTAGTAACACTACTACTAAGAAACCTACTTCTAATAAAGTTCGTGTAGAAATTATTAATGCTAGCGGGGTATCTGATGCCGGTGATAGAATTGCAAGCATCTTAGGTAATCAAGGTATTGAAGTGGTAGGTGTAAATAATGTATCAAATTCCTATCGCAATACGGTGATTATTTCTAGTACTACTGATAGTGGTGTTGTGAATAAACTAACAGGATTACCTTTTAAATACTCATTGCAAATAACAAATGACGACGGCAAAAATACGGATGCTGTGGTTGTAATAGGCAAAGATTATGCAGGGAAATAGTAATTATATAAAATAGCCCATAAGGGCTATTTTTTTTGCTTAATTGCGGGATACTAATCCATAAAAGGTGCTTTTTAAAAAGGAGTATAGCATGATGTGGATTACCGAAAAATCACGAAGAATTAATATAATGGCAGGTATTATTATCACAATTATTATTATTTTAATATCTCGCCTTGTTTGGATGCAATTAGTGAAGGGACCGCAATATAAAAAGATTGCAGAGGAAAATCGAATTCGTCAGATTACAGCACAAGCGCCGCGTGGCAATATCTATGATCGCAATGGAGCGTTATTGGTTAGTAATAGACCTAGCTTTGCTATTTCGATTATACCTTCCGAATATAGCAATAACAGTGATACAAACATAATACTGGCCAATATTACAGGTATTCAATCTGTTGAGATTGAAAAGATGTTAAAAGGTAGCGAAGAATTTCCCTATACTCCCATTCGCTTAAAACGGGATGTGGATCAAAGAATGATAGCCAGAATTAAAGAACATAAATATTATTTACCGGGTGTAATGATTGAAGCAGTGCCAGTCCGACAGTATATATATGGTGATCTGGCCTCTCAAGTGGTTGGTTTTGTTGGCAGCATTAATGAAGAAGAGTATGAAAAACGAAAACAACAAGGCTATAATCCCAATGATTTTATTGGTAAGGACGGCTTGGAACGGCAGTGGGAGGAAGTACTGCGGGGTATTGATGGGGGACTGCAGGTTGAAGTTAATGCATCAGGAGAGGAGATACAAATCATAGGCGATAAACCAGCAATGGCTGGCAAGGGATTGGTTCTTACTCTAGATGCCAATTTGCAAAAAGTAGCGCAGGAGGCCCTTGGAAATCAAATTGCTGCTAGTCGTAAAATGGGGGAACCAGCCATGGGGGGCAGTGCGGTTATACTTGATGTGCACTCTGGAGCTGTACTTGCTATGGCTAATTATCCTAGCTTTGATCCTAATGTTTTTGCCAGCGGTATTAGTAGTCTGAATTGGAATAAGCTTATTGGTGATCCACATCACCCCCTTGTAAATAAAACCATTCAGAATAGTTATCCTCCAGGATCTGTATTTAAAATAATTACTGCAGCAGCAGCCTTGGATAGAGGATATGTAACAGGAGTAGAAATATTCGATGATAAGGGGTCATACCTGTTAAATGGCTGGAAGTTTTATGGCTGGGAGACAAAAGGGCTGGGTAAGCTCACTATTGTAGATGCAATTTGTTGGTCTAGTGATCCAGTTTTTTATGAGCTCAGCCGTCGTATTGGGGTAGATGAACTGGCTAATTACGCCTTGACCTTTGGTCTGGGACAGATTACGAAGATAAAGCTAGGGGGAGAGGAAAAAGGCGTTGTACCTACTAAGGACTGGAAGCAAGCAACGTATGGGGAGGTTTGGTATCCAGGAGAAACAATTATTGCTGGAATTGGACAGGGCTATTATTTGGTGACTCCTTTGCAACAAGCGATGCTACTACTAGCAGTAGCGAATAAGGGAATTATCTATCGTCCGATGATCGTTGACAAGGTTTTAAAACTAGACGGAACTATTTTGGAAACATATGAACCAGAAGTCATGCGCCACGTTTATTTAAAAGATGAGATATGGGGTCTTATTAGAGAGGGGCTAGTTGCAGTTACAGTGCGTGGTACGGCAGCAGCTGTATTTCAAGGATTCAGCACTAAGGTAGCTGGGAAGACTGGCTCAGCTGAAACTGGTAGAGGGACTGTCCATTCTTGGTTCTCCTGTTATGCTCCCGCGGATAACCCTGAAATAGTGGTATCTGTTTTAGTGGAAGAGGGAGGGGACGGATCGGTATCAGCCGCTCCTGTAGTACGAAAAATATTAGAAGCATATTTTGGGAGAAGAAATTAGTAGTTTAAAAGAGGAATATTACATTTTTAGTGCGAAATATGCTAATATATAAAGGATGTGAGAAAAGTGCCCTTGTATCCAGTGAATTTGCAAATTAGCAATCGACCGTGTGTTGTTGTGGGTGGTGGCAGTGTAGCGGAACGAAAGGCACTAAGTCTTTTGACGTCTGGGGCAGCTGTAACAGTACTCAGTCCACAAGTGACAGAGGTGCTAGCAGCGTTGATCCAGGAAAAAAAAATGATTCATGTTGCCAGATATTACAGCCAGGGTGATGTAACTGGCTTCTTTATTGTTATTTGCGCTACGGATAATAAAGCAGTAAATAAATTGATTGCCGAAGAGGCCCAAGCGGTCGGTGCTCTTGTTAATGTGGTAGATGCACCTGAACTAGGTAATTTTAGTGTACCTTCTCAGATAAACCATGGTGATTTATTAATTACAATTTCTACAGGTGGAAAAAGCCCAGCACTGGCAAGAAAACTTCGAACAGAGCTGGCTAAGCGGTATGGCCCCGAATATGGTCAATATCTTGAACTACTGGGCAAAGCACGGGATGACATGAAAAAGGCGATAAGGTCATCAAAAGAGCGAGAAATCTTTTGGCGGCAAACAATAGATGAAGATATCATAAACTTATTGAAAAATGGAAAGATAAAAGAGGCGGAGGCTAAGATTTATAATGCAATTGGTTGTTCTAGGACTGAATCATAAGACGGCATCTGTAGATGTACGGGAGTGCTTTACTTTTTCAGAAGACCAAATAAAAATGTCCCTCAATCATCTTCATGAATACGAAGAGATCAGCGAATGTGTGATAGTATCTACCTGCAACCGTACAGAAATGTACGCCGTAGTGGATGATGCTGAAGATGGCCTACAAGTAATGCAACAATTTTTACAGCGGATGTCAGAGAATCCTATTGATATTGAAGACTTCTTTTTTTATACGGAGGAAGCTTGTATTGAGCATTTATTTCGTGTAGCTTCGAGTCTTGATTCCCTTATTATTGGCGAAGGACAAATTCTAAGTCAAGTGAAAAAAGCCTATTCCATTGCTCGTGATGTCGGTACTACCAGCACGGTATTAAATACCTTGTTTCATAGGGCTATTGCAGTAGGTAAAAAAGTCCGCACGGAAACGAGGATTGCTCATAACACTGTATCCGTAAGTTATGCTGCCGTAGAATTGGCAAAAAAAGTATTTGGGGATTTGTCAGATTCCAATGTACTACTGCTAGGGGCAGGGAAAATGGGCGAACTTACAGCTAAGCATCTAGTGGAAAATGGTGTAAAAGCTGTAATTGTTTCCAACCGCAGGTATGAACGTGCAGTAGAATTAGCAGAGAAATTTCAGGGCGTTGCTGTACCCTTTGAGAGTTTTATGAAAAGTGCTGTACAGGCAGATATTATTATTACTTCTACGGGTGCTCCCCATTATGTGATTCGGACCTGGGATGTTGCGCATCTTATGCCCAAACGTCAAGGGCGCCCTATCATTATTATTGATATTGCTGTACCTAGGGATGTAGAGCCAGAAGTGGCAGCAATTACGGGGGCTAGTTTATATAATATTGATGATCTGGAAGCGGTTGTAGAGTCGAATATTCGCCTTAGGGCTCAAGAAGCCGCTCTTGCTGAGAAAATTATTGGCAGAGAATTAGATGAACTATTAATTAAATTCCGATATTTGTCCCTTAGACCCATTATGGCTCGAATGACGGATAAAGCAGAAAAAATTCGTCAACGAGAATTTAAAAGAGCCCTAGCTAAACTATCGGATATTACGGCAGATGAACGTAAAGCCATGGAAAATATGTCAAAGATGATTATGCGCAAAATGCTACGTGATCCTATGGTCTGTATCAATCAGGCCGCCTGTAACCAAGATGAAGAATTTTATCTTGATGCAATACGTGACTTATTTAATCTAGAATCAATAGGAGAGGGCAGAAAACGTGAAAAGAAAAAAACTTATTATCGGTACGCGAAGCAGTAAGTTGGCCTTATGGCAAGCAAACTATATTGCAGAATGCATCCGCACCCAATATCCTGAGATAGAAGTAAGCCTCTGTCATATTATGACTACTGGCGATAAAATACTAGATGTGCCACTGGCAAAGATCGGTGGTAAAGGTTTGTTTACGAAAGAACTAGAGAATGCTATGCTGGCTAGTGAAATTGATCTAGCAGTGCATAGCCTCAAAGATATGCCTACAGAGCTACCAACCGGTTTATTGCTAGCCGCGATTACAGAGCGGGTGGATCCAGGCGATGCTCTTATTAGTCCTAAGTATAAAACAATTGATAATCTGCCTCAAGGTGCCAAAATCGGAACATCAAGCCTAAGACGTAAGGCTCAATTACTTAAATACCGACCGGATCTTAGAATTAGTGATCTTAGGGGCAATTTGGATACGCGGCTTAAGAAAATGGAAACAGAAGAACTAGATGGTATTATATTAGCCGTTGCTGGACTAAAACGTTTAGGCTGGCAAGACTTAATTACTCAAATACTGCCGAGAGAAATTTGTTTACCTGCTGTCGGGCAAGGAGCTCTGGCGATTGAAGCCCGCAGTGATGATGAGGAAGTACGCACAATCCTTAATTTTCTCAATCACCAAGAGACGCGCTGGGCGGTAGAGGCTGAACGTTCCTATTTGTCAGAGGTAGAAGGCGGCTGCCAAATTCCAATTGGTGTATATAGTTACATTGAACAGGATTCATTAATCTTAGAAGCTGCTATTTTATCCGTTGATGGCACACAACAAATACGCAAGACCATTAGTGGAATTCCAAGGGAAGGGATTACACTTGGGAGAACTCTCGCCCAGGACATGCTAGCTAGTGGTGGGCGGGAAATCTTACAAGAATTATAGAAAAATATGAATTCCAGCCAAGCAGGAGGAGAAAAGAATGAAACAGGGTATGGTTTATTTAGTAGGAGCAGGACCTGGTGATTATAAGCTTATCAGTGTCAGAGCTCTTGAATATATACAAATTGCAGATACCATTGTCTATGATCGCCTTGCCGATGATCGATTATTAGCAACGGCCCGTCCCGATGTAGAACTAATTTATGTAGGCAAGGCATCGAGTGATCACACTATGCGGCAAGAAGATATTAATCAGCTATTAGTTAATAAGGCTAAAGAGGGTAAAATTGTTGTGCGTTTAAAAGGGGGAGATCCCTTTGTCTTTGGACGTGGTGGCGAAGAAGCGTTGCTCCTTGTAGCTAACCGAATACCCTTTGAGATTGTGCCTGGTATTACTTCTGCAATTTCAGTGCCCGCCTATGCTGGCATACCTGTAACCCATAGGGGAATTGCGACTTCCTTTGCCGTAGTAACAGGGCATGAAGATCCTACTAAAGCAGAATCAACTATCAAATGGTCACATTTGGCAACCGCTGTCGATACGTTGGTTTTTTTAATGGGTGTAGAAAATTTACCTCATATTACAGAAAATTTAATTCGTCATGGTCGTCTGGCCAATACACCAGCAGCCGTAATTCGTTGGGGTACGAAACCTGAGCAACGTGTTCTTGTAACGACAGTTGGCGAGGCGGCTGCTGCAGTTAAGGAAGCAGGCATTAAACCACCAGCAATTTTTATTGTTGGTGAAGTGGTCAACTTACGTGAACAGCTGGCTTGGTTTGATCAACGTTTATTATTTGGTAAAAAGGTTTTGGTAACTCGTTCGAGGGAGCAGGCGAGTATGCTGACCTCAGAGCTAGAAACCTTAGGTGCAGAGTGTATTGAAGCACCAGCCATCAAATTAGTACCGCCAGAAAGTTATCGCGAACTGGATGAGGCGATTGAGAAAATTAATCATTATAACTGGGTGATTTTTACCAGTGTAAATGGAGTAGAACATTTCTTTAATCGTTTATATACGATGAAACGTGATGGCAGGGTTCTTGGCAATGCTCGTATTGCAGCCATTGGCGCGCAAACAGCCGCTAAGCTTAAAGAATATGGAATTTTGGCGGACATTATACCTTTGGAATTCAGGGCAGAGGGTATTGTTGAGGCACTGGCTGGACGTATTGAACCAGGGATGTCGGTACTTATTCCACGGGCTTTAGTGGCTAGGGATGTTCTTCCTGAGAAACTAGGAGAAATGGGAGCAAGCGCTGATGTGGTTCCTGTATACCGTACCTTGGTGGGGGATACAGATGGCAGAGTGCTGGCAGATCAGCTTATAGCGGGTGAGATTGATCTTGTGACCTTTACCAGCTCTTCCACAGTAACTAATTTACTAAATTTATTAGGTTCTACAGGCGCAGAATTACTCAAAAATGCTAAGGTGGCTTGCATAGGCCCTATCACAGCAGCTACTTGCTTAGAACATGGTATTCATCCAAATGTGATTGCGGAAGAATATACGATCAAAGGCATGGTTGAGGCGATTGCTAACATGTATGGAGGGAATTGTAATGAATAATTTACGGCGTCCTCGTCGTCTTAGAGCTTCTGCTGGTATACGAAATCTTGTCCGCGAAACACGTCTTGATGCTGGCAACTTAGTGTATCCTTTATTTATTGTTCCTGGAAAAGGCGTACGTAATGAGATTTCTTCTATGCCTGGTGTTTTTCACTTATCACCTGATATGGCCGTTAAAGAAGCAGCAGACGCCTATGCCCTCGGTATACCTGCTGTGATTATCTTTGGCCTTCCTGAATACAAGGATGAACAAGGCTCAAGTGCTTGGGATATGAATAGCCCAGTACAAAAAGCTATGACATTGATTAAAGAGGCCTTACCTGATATGGTAGTCATTGGTGATGTGTGTTTATGTGAATATACAAGTCATGGCCATTGCGGTATGCTAGATGGCCATAATATAGATAATGACAGCACTTTAGAAGTATTGGCGCGAGTAGCCCTTAGCCAGGCACAAGCAGGCGCTGATATGATAGCTCCTTCTGATATGATGGATGGCCGAATCCTAGCGATTCGTAATAAATTAGATGAAAATGGCTATAAAAATGTATCGATTATGTCTTATGCCGTGAAATATGCTTCTGCCTATTATGGTCCCTTCCGTGATGCCGTGCAATCCGCTCCTCAATTTGGTGATCGTCATAGTTATCAAATGGACCCTGCTAATGGGCGAGAAGCCATGCGGGAAGTAGAACTGGATATTGCCGAAGGTGCGGATATTATTATGGTAAAACCAGCCTTGGCCTATTTGGATATTGTTCGCCAGGTGCGGGATAATTTTGATTACCCTGTAGCTGCCTATAATGTAAGCGGTGAATATGCAATGGTGAAAGCAGCTGATGCTAAAGGTTGGATTGAAGAGAAACGCACTGTGCTAGAAACTCTGCTCAGTATGAAAAGGGCGGGGGCGGACATTATTATTACTTATCACGCCATGGACGTTGCTCGTTGGTTACAAGAAAAGTGAGGAGGAATGAAAATCATGGCATTTAACTTAAATAAATCCACTCAGGCATTTGAGGAAGCCAAACAATATATTCCGGGCGGGGTTAATAGCCCTGTTCGTTCCTTTCGTGGTGTGAAGGGTACACCTCCCTTTATTGAAAAAGCAGCAGGCAGTTACCTGTATGATATTGATGGTAATCAATATATTGATTATATTGGGTCTTGGGGGCCTATGATTCTAGGTCATTCTCATCCTGAAGTAGTTGAAGCCCTTACAGAGGCTATTCATAAGGGTACTAGCTATGGTGCGCCTACTCTGCTAGAAACAGAGTTAGCTAAGTTAGTGAATCAGGCAGTACCTTCCATGGAATTAGTGCGCATGGTTAATTCAGGGACAGAAGCTACGATGAGTGTTCTGCGTCTAGCAAGGGCTTATACCAAACGCAGTAGGATTGTTAAATTTGCGGGTTGTTATCATGGTCATCATGATAGCCTGCTTATTAAGGCTGGTTCTGGTGCGGCTACCTTAGGTGTTCCAGATAGTCCAGGGGTACCTGAGTCCATCGCTAGTGGTACGATCACAGTAGAATATAATAATATTGAAGAATTAACACAAGTATTTGAAAGTTATGGATCGGAAATAGCGGCAGTCATTATTGAGCCAGTAGCAGGTAATATGGGGATGGTATTGCCCCGCGCAGGATATTTGGCAAAAGTTCGTGAAATAACGGAGCAATTTGGTGCTTTGCTCGTCTTTGATGAAGTTATGACAGGCTTTCGTACGGCTTATGGCGGTGCTCAGTCTGTATTTGGTATTAAGCCCGATCTTACTTGCTTAGGAAAGATTATCGGTGGTGGATTACCGGTAGGGGCCTACGGCGGACGGCGAGATATTATGGAACTTATTTCTCCTGCCGGACCTGTTTATCAGGCTGGTACCCTAAGTGGCAATCCCTTAGCCATGACAGCAGGAATAACGACGCTGAGATTACTATCGAAATCCTCTGATTTCTATGAACAGTTAGGGCAAAAGACCATGGCTTTATGTGCAGGTATTCGCAGCCAAGGAGAAAAATTTGGCTTTACCCTTCAATATCATCAGCTTGGTGGGATGTTTGGCATGTTCTTTACAGATAAACCTGTATATGACTATGCTAGTGCTCAGCAATCAGATATTGGTGCTTTTAATACCTTCTTTCATGCTATGTTAGAACAAGGTGTATATTTAGCCCCTTCTCAATTTGAAGCCGGCTTCATGTCAGCGGCCCACTCCGAGGAGGATATTGCCGCTACTGTTGCGGCAAGCGGATATGCCTTTAGCAAAGTAGCGGAGTATTATAAAACAAAATGATGTTAATAATATAAAAGCTCTTTGATGAGAAAATAGGGAAAAGACCGCTTAAAATAATGATTTTTAGGCGGTCTTTTTACAATACACTAATGAATAAATAAGGGACAGGTGCTGAATCGTGAATATTTATTTTTATAATACGGTACTTGGTAAGATAGGTATTGCTGAAAGGGATGGTAACATTACAAATGTATTTTTTGGGAAGGATGCTTTGCCCCAGGATACGACGGAAGAGGAAACCCCTTTGCTCAGAGAAGCAGCGCAGCAGCTTGATAGATATCTTATAGGACAATTAAAGACCTTTACGTTGCCACTCTGCCCTACTGGTACGCCCTTTATGAAACAGGTCTGGGTACAACTCTGTAATATTCCCTACGCAGCAACGGCTACCTATAAAGAGATTGCCATAAAAACGGGTAATGTAAAAGCCTGTAGGGCAGTTGGACTTGCCAATAATCGGAATCCTATTCCAATCTTTATCCCCTGTCATCGTGTAATTGGCTCAAATGGAACATTAACGGGTTATCGGGGCGGACTCGAAATGAAAGAAAAATTACTGCACATTGAAAGGAAAGAAGGTAATGAACTTTTTTGAATATGGACAAGAAGAAATTGACTTTTTGAAAAGACGGGACGAGGAGCTAGGTGCTGTGATAGACAAAATCGGTTTTATTCAGCGTGGAGTAACACCAAATGTTTTTACAGCATTAGTTCAAAGCATTTTAAGTCAACAAATATCTACAAAAGCGGCACAAACAGTGTGTAGTAGAATGGAGATTTTACTGCATCATAATATCACACCCCAAGGCATTGCTGATGCTGGTTTAGACGCCATAAAGAGTTGCGGTATGAGTACTCGAAAAGCTAGTTACCTACTAGGCATTGCAGAGGCTGCTCTGACAGGAAGGATTGACTTTGATAAGCTAGATACCTTAACAGATGCTGAAATAATAAAAAAATTAATAGCTCTAAATGGTGTAGGAGTTTGGACGGCTGAAATGCTACTTATTTTCTCCCTGGGCCGTCCCGATGTAGTCAGCTATGGAGATTTGGCAATCCGCAGAGGGATGATGAACTTGTATGGATTACAGGAACTGTCGAAGGAGGTATTTGAGAAGCATAGAAAGGATTATAGCCCATATGGATCAGTAGCATCTCTTTATTTATGGGCCGTATCTGTTATGGAAGGCTAAAGTAATTCTCAGTAGGATTATATGGATAAAAGTTCGGGAGATTGATGTAATGAATAAGAGTTTAATACTGCCGCAACTACGATGTTATTTTGAGTGTGATCTGCCAGAAACTCAAGTGATACTGGTGGCCGGGGGAAGAGCACCTCAACCGGAGTGGCTGCGACAAGTATCTGAGGGGCATTCTGTTTGGGGTGTCGATAGAGGAATTGATATTTGCCAGGTCAGTAATCTTATCCCAGAGCGGCTTATTGGAGATGGTGATAGTGCTACGTCCCGAGGGTGGACTTGGGGAAATAGCTTTGATATTCCAGTAGAAGTTCATCCCAAAGAAAAAAACTTAACAGATTTGCAGTTGGCACTACAAGCAGTAGGTCTTGTGTATGGACAAGCCACAGTTGTTGTAACTGGTGTGTGGGGAGGACGGTTTGATCATGCCTTTAGCAATATATTTTCCTTAAAGGGCTCGGAAGAATTTGGGGTACGAGGCTGCTGCGCTGCAGACGAAAAGGAAGTACTTATTTTACTTAAAGGTAAAGATTCTGTACGCATAGAATTTTTTAATAAGCCGGAAATCGTTTCCTTACTGCCATTATCCGCTCAATGTTCTGGCGTGTTCATTAATGACGTCCATTGGCCCTTAGCTAATGTAGAGTTATATAATACTTTGCCCTATGCTATTAGTAATCATCCCAATGAAAGGGCTACCAATATTACCGTCGCTATAGAACGCGGTTGGATGGGGGTTTATTTATGCTGGGATCAAAATATATTATAAAAAGGTAATTCCAGCGTAGGGAAGCGATTCGGTAATTAACACCGCATTCCTATACAGGATTGTGGTGTTTTATTTTCCTAGTACTAAGTAGTAAAGCATGAAATGGAGATGAATACTTTGGAAACAGCTTTTAGTGATAAAATAGCAATGATTTTAGAACAGCCAGCCAGTATTTTTGCCTTAGTGGGATTGGTAACGTTGATTCTGGCCTTTGGATACATTAAGAAAATTAAGATGAATACACAAATGATAGTGCATATTGGTCTGATGCTTGCCTTGACGGTTATCTTGCACAATTTTCGCTTATATCATATGCCACAAGGAGGCAGCGTAACCTTAGGTGCCATGATTCCGTTGTTATTAATTGCCTTTCGTTATGGTCCAGTTGGTGGATATCTGGCAGGCTTTGTCTATGGATTAATCAATTTAATCCAAGATCCCTATATATTACATCCTGTTCAAGTGCTTTTTGATTACCCCTTACCATATATGGCTCTTGGTTTAGCAGGACATTTTAAAGATAAGATGCTGCTTGGGGCTACCCTTGGTATTAGTGGTCGTTTCCTTTGCCATTTTATATCGGGAGCTGTTTTCTTTGGCAGCTATGCACCGGCAGGGATGTCGCCCTACTGGTATTCTTTAGTATTTAATGCCACATATCTCATACCTGAATTACTCATTTGCCTTTTTATCCTAAGGGTACTGCCTATGGAACGTATTTTATTTCAAATGACAAAAGGTGTGAAACAGGTATCTGGCTATCGATGAGACTACAAAACAATAGAGAAAAAATAGTATAAAAATACAGGAGCATTGGATGCTCCTGTATTTTTATACTATTTTTATAACGAACAATTTGTAACCTGATAATAGGGTAAAACTTATTGAGAATTAAAGTATTTTTGGATTCCAGTGTAAATACCAAAAGCAACTTTTTTGTTAAAACTAGGACTAAGGAGCAATTTTTCTTCTTTTGGATTAGAAAGGAAGGCTGCTTCTGTTAATATGGCTGGCATATTTGTGTTTTTGAGAACATAATAGTCATTTGGTTGAAAGCCCCGATCGTACAGCTTGATTTGACTGACTAGACTGGTCTGTACTAAACGGGCAAGATAATCACTACTGCCTGGATAAAAGTAAGTTGTTGTGCCTGTTACAAGTTCGGGAGAAGCATCCGCATGAATGCTGACAAATAAGTCGGCTTTCGCTTTATTTGCAATATCCACACGAGCTTGTAATTCCTCGATATCCGAAGCACCTTCACTAGCAACATCACGGTCAGATGTCCGGGTCATAATAACATTAGCCCCTTCATCAGCTAATAATTTGCGCAAATCACGAGAAATGGAGAGTGTAATATCTTTTTCTGCCCCATTATTCGGTCCGATAGCTCCCGTATCACTACCGCCATGACCTGGGTCAACAACGATGATCTTTCCTTTCAGTGAGTGCTTCGGAGACAAATTAACACCGAGAAAATTCAATAAACTACTCACATCTTGAGATGGATTGGCACTAACGCTAGCTGATATTGGACTGATTAATATGAGAAACAGGGTTATTACAGTAATAAAAGATTGTTTTTTCATAGAGTATCCTTGCTAAGTTTATAGTTTTTGAAAAGTGTATTCCGATTATAACGTATATCTCATTACTATAGCAAACGTAATGTTTACCAGTAGCCATGGACCACATTGAGGAAAACTTATTAGAGGCTATTTTAAAACAGCCTCTAATAATAAAAATTCTTCCATATCATTTAAAAATTGATATAACATACCTCTGTTTTCAAATTCTTCTCGATCTTGTGGTAGTTCCATAGTCGTAAAGCTTTTTCTTAGTTTTCTAAGGTCAGCTAGTTCCTTTTCTGCAGTTACAGTGGATTGAATGGAATAGGCGACTCTTACGGTAAAGTTAGCGATGAGTATTGTTTGCTTATAGGTAATAGATAATCTCTCAAAACACTTTCTCATATTTTGCAGACAATGTAATTGCTGTATTCGAATATCCATATAATTAGTATAATCGCTATTATTTGAAGAAAAGTTGTTATTAAGATTTTTATAGGCAATTTCGCGGCCTTTTTTTAGTTTTAGCTGGAGGAAATTGAATAGTTCTTCTTCGTTGATGGAAACGACTTGTTCTCGTAAGGAGCTAGACATATTTAATAAAATTTTTGTAATGGTTTTTTCAATTTCCTTTTGCTCTTCTTTAATTTTATTTTCAAAGCTTGGCATATATAGATTTAAGAAAAGAGCAATAATAACTCCGATTCCCATTAAGTAAATTTGATTTAGTATAAAAGGGATTTCAATGTTTTGTTCAATGAGCAAATGAGTGATCAATACAGCGCTTACGACGATGCCTTCTTGCACTTTTAATCGTACTGACAAAGGAATAAAGACGAATAGGAATAAGCCGAAGACGAGAGGGGTATAGCCAAGGAACTTAAATAATGTGATGGAAAGGAACAAAGCCAATAGAAATGCACCTATCATTTTGCCGGCAAATCGCATAGATTGCTTTCGAGTGCTTTGTAGACTAAGAATGGTGATGATTCCTGCAGCAGTAGCATATTTTAAACCCAAATGCATTGCCACGTACATGGCAAGGACAGTGCCAATGACTGTTTTTAAAGTTCGATATCCAATAAAATTCATAAAAATCCTCCAAGGTGTCAAAAAAAGTGGTAGGGCAATTTACTTAGCTCTATATTATACTAACACTAATCCAGTATTTGGACAATCCAAAAACAAGGTAAAACATCTATCCGATTATACTTGCTTTTATTGTCTAAGGATGGAAAAGGACATTTAAAATAGGCATATGTTGTGTAGTATGGTACAATCCTAAAGGTGACCGTAATAAGTAGAAGAGTTCATTGTAAATTCAGGATCGTAAATTTTCGATAGATGGAGGCCAACATGAAAGACCAAGAACGGCAACAAGAAGCTATAAGATTAAGGCTAACCCTTGAAGAAGTAAAGCAACAGCTTGCGGTAAGCGAAGGGCTTTGTCTGGTAAAGCAATCTGAGCTGAAGGAGACGCTAGCAGAATACTGGGAAAAATGCGGTAGTGATGAAGCACAACTCGTAGAAACAGCCAATCGTCAGCGCGCTCTTTCTAGCATCACCCATAGCACGCCCCTTATCTTAAAGAAAATGCTAAACTCGCCTTACTTTGGACGTATTGACTTTGTGGAGGATGAAGAGGGCCTTGTTCATCAAGCAGAGGCAATCTATATTGGAATTTCTACCTTGCGCGATGCGCAAAGCGATGAATTTTTAGTCTATGATTGGCGGGCCCCCATATCCAGTATGTTCTATGACTCGGGACTCGGGAAGGCTTCTTACCAATGCTCCGTCGGAACAATTAATGGAGATATAACTCTAAAACGTCAATATAAAATAGCACAGGGTTCTATTGAGTATATGTTCAATGCGGACCTTAAAATAGATGATGAAGTATTGCAAGAGATATTAGGCAAAAGCGTTGATGACAAAATGCATACAATTGTAAATAGTATTCAGCGGGAACAAAATCAAATCATTCGTGACGGCAGTCATCGGGCGCTTTTTGTTGAAGGACCAGCTGGTAGCGGAAAAACTTCCGTAGCCTTGCATCGTATTGCCTTTCTACTTTATCGGGATCGGGAGATTCTCAATGAGAAAAATGTTCTCATCCTTTCTCCTAATCATTTGTTTAGTGATTACATTTCTAATGTTCTGCCTGAAATGGGGGAAGAAAATGTACTGCGCAAGACTTTTCATGATTGCCTTTTCGAATCCATAAGCCAGCTTCCTATAAACCTTGAAACCCGTACCTTTCACCTAGAAATGGTATTATCAAATAAGAGCGGCGCGGAGCAAGCCACTCGTGCAGAGAATATACGTTTTAAATCCTCAGGTGAATTTGAAGGGATTATACAAGAGTACCTGGACTGGATAAAAACAAGCCTAGTAAATGAATATCCAGCGATAGAATTTGATGGACAAATAGTCTTTAGCAAAGAAGAGTGGACACAATATTATTTGGGAAATTTCTCTAGTATGCCAGTGACCATTCGACTAGAAAAGATAAGAACCTTGATTGAAAGTAGAATGCAGCCATTTCTTCAGAGAATTCGCAAGGAAAAAGAAGCTGAAATCATAGCTCGTGCTGAAGAAGTTGATAAAAATACTATTAAAGCTATGGCAAGAATGGCTGCTAGGGAAGAACTCAGCCCATTCTATGAGAAACTTGATGCGCTGACGAAATTAATTCCCCTGTCAGAATATAGACGTTTATTTGCAGGTAATTGGCTATTTGCTAAATCAGCATTGAAGGCTACTTTTCCTAAGGAGTGGCATGCTATTCAAAAACAAACTCGTTTTTATATCAATAATGGTATTCTTCCTTATGAAGATATTCCAACCTTTATCTATTTTCAAGGCATCTTGCAGGGCTTTCCTGTGAAAAGAGAAATAAAGCACTTGATTATTGATGAGGCTCAAGATTATACTAGCTTGCAATTTAAAATCCTTGTCAACCTTTTCCCAAATTCCACGTGGACGGTAGTAGGAGATCCTGCCCAATCGGTACATCCTTATCTCAGTACGGCAAGTTTTAAAGATATGAGTCAAATTATAGGCAGGGAAAAATCCATTGCCTTTCGTCTTACACGCAGTTATCGATCCACCAAACAGATTCAAAATTTCTGTCAGGCGTTACTTTCTTATGAGGGGGAAGTGGAATCCATTAATCGCTTAGGACCTTTGCCTTCCGTTACGCCGATTGAAAAGACGTCCGATTTGATTCCTGCTTTGGTTCATACTATTAGAGCAATCAAAAAGGAAGGCTGGCGCTCCATCGCTATTATTTGTAAGAATACCTATCAATCTACAAAAGTTTTTTCCGATCTTAAAGCTCATATTGACCTTGCTCTTGTCATCGATGAAGACGATGCCTTTCAGCAGGGGATTGTTGTCATTCCATCTTACTTGGCAAAAGGCTTAGAGTTTGACGGAGTATTAGTTGTTAACACCGATGCCATTAACTATAGCCGCGCTGAAGAACGTCATATTCTCTACACCATTTGCACACGGACCCTTCATCATCTAAGTCTTTTTTATCTTGGAACTCCATCCCCATTTATCAGTGCAATGGATGAAAAACTATATCAGATCATACCCAGCGGATCTTAATCTGCATTGAGAAGATATTCTAAGCTATTCTGGTGCTTCGTACTTTTTTTTATGCTGACAAGAGGGTATAATAAAGAAAATAGAAATAATATAGAATAAGGAGGTTTGTTGAAAGATGGAAGATAAGAAAGAGAATAATAACTTTTTTCCAAGCGTAGGGCCTTCAGATGAACACGAACCTCCTGAGAAGAAGAACAGCAGATGGGGCTGGATCACAGGTTTTGGCGGGCTTCTTCTCATATTCAAAGCTGCAAAGATTTGGGCGATTGTTAAAAGTTTATTTATATTTCTTAAATTTGGTAAATTTCTTTCCACAGGATTATCAATGATGTTAATGATTGTTGTATATACCTTTATGTACGGTTGGAAATATGCAGTTGGGATTGTTCTTTTATTATTTATTCACGAAATGGGACATATGACTGCTTCCCGGAGGCTAGGCATTGATACCAGTCTGCCAATGTTTATTCCCTTTATCGGTGCGGTTATCCAGATGAGAGAACAGCCCAAGGATGCCAAGACAGAATCTATCGTTGGCATTGCTGGTCCGGTGTTTGGAGCCCTTGGTGCAATCCTGTGCCTCTTTCTCGGAGAAATCCTTAATTCTCCACTACTCCTTGCTTTAGCATATTTTGGTTTCTTATTAACGGTATTTAATCTCATTCCGGCCCACCCCCTTGATGGCGGGCGGATCGTGACAGCCATATCCTTAAAGCTTTGGATTGTTGGTATCCCTGTAATGGTGTTTTTTTCCCTATACTTTTTTAATCCCATTGGACTTTTGATTTCTTTTCTAGCGATCAGAAAAGCTTGGGAAGTATGGAAAGATCGTCAAAATCCATACTATGATACGGATACAGGATTTCGTTTTACAATGGGCTTTTCCTACTTTTTTTTATTTGCCCTATCCGCTTATTATACTTATAACTTGCATGAAGTGCTGAATAAGCAATAATGTTAATAAAAGTGAAAGATTAAATTATAGAAGGGGCGTGGAGTTAATGAAATATTGGGGGAAAAAAAGTAAATTTAGTTTCGTTGCATTCTTGACCATCCTTGTTGCTATCGTGTTGTTATGTGTACCAATGGCAAATATTGAGGCATCAGCCTATCAGAACTGGACGGGTGTTTGGGCAACAGATTATGGAAAAATGAAACTTGAGCAACAGGGTAAATATGTATCGGGTACTTATAGTTTGGATAATGAATCAATGGGTTACATAAATGGAAGTATTGAAGATGAGTGGGGATTTACCTTAAGTGGAACATGGAATAACGGTGATACAACAGGAACCTTTACATTTCGTATGGCGGATATGGATGACAGCTTTCAAGGCTGGTGGAATTCCGATAACAATACTTGGAACGGAAGGCGTATCAGTGTAGAGAGAGAACAGCAAATGGATATTGTAAATAATTCTCCCTACCATATTACAGCTCTATTTATCTGTCCAGCCGGCTCCGAGGATTGGCAAGAAGTCCTCTGCGGAATGGAATTAGGTAGCGGAAAACAAAAAAAGGTTATATTTAATCTAGATGACAGGGAACATAAATGGGATATTAAAATAGTGGATTCTAGTGGTAACTTTACTGTATTTCAAAGGCAAAGAATAAAGAGAGATTTTACTTCTATAGATTACTATTATAAAGGTGGTACAGGTTATATTAGATTTGCCGTAGGGTAACTTATCAGAGGGAAAGAGAGGGAGATACTCTCAGAAAGGGCATTAAATGGAATATAAGCTAATCTGTATTGATGTTGACGGCACTCTTTTGAATAGTAAGCATAAGATTACGAAAAGAACCAAAGAAGTCATACTGAAGGCACATAAACTTGGTGTTCATATTGTGATAAGTACTGGGCGCATGTATACGGATGCTGAATATTATTCAAATCTCATTGGTGTAAAGTCCCCAGTAATTGCATCGAACGGAGCCTTTATAAAAGAAAAAGATAATGATAAGGTGATTTATAAGAATGTTCTCGGTGAAGAATTGTCTCTTCAGTTGCTGAAAGTGTTTCGTAAACATGCAATAAAGCCTTATTTTTGTACTCCCCATAAATTTTATTACGGAAATTTTATGTTCAAAGTTTTTTATGCAATAACTAAGATCTTGGGTACAAGGCGCAACAAACTCGATGTAGAATATGTCTCCTCCTGGACTCAGTGGCAAAAAGTATTACAGAGAGAAAAAGATGATATTGTAAAAGGTGAGATTATCTATAAAAATCCAGCCCTAGTTCATGAACTCTGTAATGAGCTGAAGAATATGCCTCAGTTGGAAATTGTTGATTCTTCCAGATATAATGTGGAAATAACTCGCAAGGGAGTTTCAAAAGGAAAGGCAGTTGAAACTCTTGCATCTCTTTATGGCCTGAAACGTGAAGAGATCATAGCCATTGGTGACAGCCAAAATGACCTATCCATGATTGAATATGCTGGACTGGGTATTGCTATGGGAAATGCTTCGGATGCAGTAAAACAAAAGGCCAACTATGTAACAAATTCCAATGACAATGAGGGCGTCGCTAACGCCATTCATAAATTTATTCTAGAATAAAAAAAACAAGTAGAGGTTCTCTACTTGTTTTTTTAGTTCTATTAGTTACTGAAGTGTCTTGTCTTCTTTGGGAAGGTAAACCTGCTTGAAATAACGCCCTTTAATTTCATACGTATCACAATTTCCATCATCCACAATCCGTACAGAGCCGTTCCCAATAAAGGTTAAGTCCTTTTCTGGACGCTCAACCTCTTGCCATTTAAAGCGTCGTTCTTCTTTTGTTCCAACATTCTCTACGAATATTTCAGATGTAGGATCGGGCTTTTCATTGCCGATACAAGGTTTGAAATTTTCGTTGAGCTTTTCAATAAAGAGATTACAGATCTGGTCAGGTATTTGTAGAGCACCTTCTTCATCTCCCTTGATATCGTCGAGCAAGAGAAAAAGGGCATTGCCAAAGATGATTTCATGCTGATCTGGTTCTGGAAAACGGCGATTTGCGGGGAGTCCTAGGGGTATTGCCATATCGTTGATAAAGATGTGTAAAGATAGATTTTCACCAACCTGAAACAATCTAGAGCTGGTGAAATTACCGTCCAAAAGAGCTGCTATCTCTTTAATTTGGTTATCAATGTCTTTTGATAATTTGTATATAGCTGGTTCTTCGCCTACCTTAAGTAATATCCCATTTATGGTTGTCATTTGTCCATTCCATCCTTTTTGAGTTTTGCTAGGGTTTAATGATAGCTTTATTATTCATGTTAATTATACCATAAAGCTAGCTAAGGATACTAAGGTGGAAGGATAAAGATATATTATTTTAGCTGTTTATAATGCTTACATTAGTATTGTTCTCTAAATAGGCCTCAATGTTCTGCAAAGGCACAGGTTTACTAAAAAGATAGCCTTGTACTTCATCACAACCATATTCCAGCAAAAGATCCAATTGACCTTTGGTTTCCACTCCTTCTGCAGTTACGCTAAGATGCATGGTTTTACCAAGGATAACAATTGTTTTTACAATGGAAGCACTTTCTAATGATAACTCTGCGTCTTGAATGAAAGATTTATCAATTTTTAAAGTGTCAATCGGTAATTTTTTTAAACTGACTAAGGAAGATTGGCCAGTGCCAAAATCGTCCATGGAAATACGGATCTGCATATTTCTTAATTCACTTAAAGTCTCAATGGCAGATGAAATATCATATAGACATAAGGTCTCCGTAATCTCTAATTCTAAAAGTTGGGCAGGAGCGCCTGTTTTTTCTAGAATACCTTTTATTGTTTCTAAAAGATTACCATAATAAAATTGCTTGGCGGAAAGATTAACAGAAATAGTCATAGGCTTTCCTGCATGTTGCCATGTTGTAATTTGTCGACAAGCCGTTTCTAACACCCAGGTTCCTAAAGGGACAATGAGTCCTGTTTCTTCAGCTAATGGGATAAATTTGTCAGGGAAAATCAATCCTTGTTCTGGATGTTGCCATCGTACCAAGGCCTCAAGAGACTGGGTTTGTCCCGTGTTAATATTGATCCTAGGTTGATAATAAAGAACTAATTCATCTCTCTCAAGAGCATAGCGTAAGTCCTTTTCTAAGTTAAGGCGATTTAAGATTTGGCAGGAGAGTTCTCTTGTATATAAATGATAACTATTTTCCTTCTTTATTTTGGCGTAGGCCATTGCAATATCTGCATTTTTTATTAAGGCACCAATATCATTACCATTATCAGGATATATTGCAATGCCCAGGCTACCTGTCAGAGAAAAGTCATAACCATCGATTTCGAATGGTTCGGTGAGGGTGCTAAGTACCATCTCGGCAATCCGTTCGATGGATAGTTCTTCTTTGGCAAGTGGTTGGTAGATGATAATAAATTTATCGGCGCCCATGCTGGCAATATTACAAAAGATATCAATATTTTGCAAGCGTTTTCCCATTATTTTAAGTAAATTATCACCTGCATCATGTCCCGCAATGTCATTAACAATTTTAAATCCATCTAAGTCTAACATTAAGACTACTGTTTTATCTGTGGATGTCAATGTTTCGCCAAAGGTTTCTTTAATAAAGTTTCGATTATGCAAGCCGGTAATTGGTTCATGATATGCTAGGTAGGAAATTTTTTCCTGCTGTTTTTTTTGCTTTTCTAATTCCATCTGCAGAGAATCGTATAAGTGAGCATTATCAATGCTTAAGGATACAATGTTGGCAAATTGTTCGAGTATAGTAAGTTTTTCTTCTGTAAATAAAATTCCGTTATCCTTTGGATAGGCTAATCCTAAAACGGCTATGATTTGGCTATTGCTATAGACGGGCACACTAACCATTGCGCCTATTTTATTAAAATCAATTCCTGCCACCTTTTCAGGCCAGGAAGAATAGTCATTAATTATAAGACTATGACCTTGCTCTAAGACCTTACCCGCAAGCCCTTCACCGCGTTTGATAACAAGTCCAACAAGTTCTTTATGAATACCTCCACTGCCTGCCTTTAGCTCTAAATATTCTCTAGTAGGGTCTACCCAAAAGATAAAGGCATGGGAAGTATCGGCTAAGCTTGCTGCACCTTTGACAATGGTTTGAAACAAAACAGCAATATCCATACGTTTTACTAACAGTAATGCCGTTCCAAATAGTGCATTGAGGTAAGTATTCTTTGTAAGCAGTAATTCTTCATTTTTACTAAGCAATTCTTGATTTTCTTGTAAAACAGTTAATTGATAACGTAATTCTTCTTCTAATGCTCTTAGTTCTTCATAAGCTGCCGTAAGCTCAAAGTTGCTGGTCTCTAATTCCTGATTTTTAATTTTATACTGTAAGGTATGACATCGGATCAGGTAATACAACATCATTCCTGTGAAACCAATAAAAAACCAGCCCTTAAAAAGTGAAATTTGAAGAATTGTCTTGGTATCTTCAACCATAAAATTTAAGATGCTATCCGAAAAAAGTATCCAAAGACTAGCAATGCTTACGTATAATATACTAATACGCAAAGAATCTCTATATAAAGGTGTTAGCATAATTGCTTTCCCATCCTTATGTTTTTTCTTAGTTTTGAGTTCGACTTTTTTTGTCAAATATCCTTCTTCCATGCTCGATAAAGCAATGAAGAGTAAGGACTGCATAACATACACCAGTCGTTACTCTTCTCTATCGTTTTTTAGAGAGGGGGATTGCCCGCGACGGCTTTTTTTGATAGAATACATCATTTTGTCCGCTATGGAAAATAAATCTTCCATATGAATCATACCATTTTGGCGGTGAGCATAACCCGTGGATATCATTAGTGGGTAGGGTTTCTCGTTTTTTCTGCTGTCTAATAGGGAAGAAATGGTTAGGGCCATATTATGTGTTTCCTCTTCAAAAGCACCAGGCAGAAAAATAACAAATTCATCGCCTCCGACTCTAGTTAAAGCTCGTGTCCCTGCAGCAGTCATTAATACTTGCGCAGCATCCTTCAGCAATTGATCGCCAGATGCATGTCCCCAATTATCATTTACAAATTTTAAGCCATCTACATCACAAACAATAATGCCACAGGCTTCTTCAGATTGCTGTAATCTTTGCATTTCCGCTTCGAAATAGGTACGATTTTTTAGGCCCGTAAGACTATCATGATAGCTAAGAAAATGTAATTTCTCTTCTGTTTCTTTACGCTCAGAAATGTCAGTATAAATTCCATAGTATAAGGTTTGCCCGCCAAATTGCTCAAAAGAGTATTTTACGATGGATACGGGGGCAAAAGTTCCATCTTTACGGCGACGAAGAGCTTCTTCTCTAGGAGTTATAAAAGAAATAGAACTATCATTATCGGCAAGTAGAAAGTCTTGTATGTTACGGTGGAGGATTTCTGGTAAGGTATAACCAAAAATAGTGGTAAAAGCATTATTAGCAGCAAGCACTTGCCTATTCTCATTAAGAATGATAATTCCTTCAGGGCTATTCTCAAATAATTTTTGAAAACGAATTTTTTCTAGTTCAAGAGCCCTCGTTCGCTCTTCTACAAGTTGTTCCATATTTGTGTTGAGGTTGGCAATGTTTTCTGCCATTTGATTAATACTCGTCAGCAGATTATGAAATTCATCATCACCCTTTACCGCAATACGCTCATTAAAGTTGCCTTGCCCAAGGGAGGAAGTAATTTGTGCTAGATCTTTGAGAGGGCGAGTGAGGCGATTCGATAGGTAAAATGTTCCCCATAGAGCCACACCCATTGATAAGAGAAAGACAATCAGCATAACATTGGTCAGAAGTAATTGACCTTGTTTTGCTTGTTCTTGCTGATTAGTGGTGGCTATCTTGCCAAGATTTTGTACATCTTTAGCAGCAACTGTCATTTTAGATTCATTTTCATATTGGCGTTGTTCTAAGACGTTTATTTTCTTTAAGACTTCAAGATAGTTATCAGTAATGATCGCAATGCTATGAAGGGATAATTGTTTATCAATGTTACCTGGAGCCTGGCGCAATATTTTAAGGAGAGATGTTAGCTCCTCTTTAGCTTCTTCAAGTGGGATATGTTTATTACTAATGGTGTGAGAGTTGCTTTTATTTGCCGTCAATCGCCACTGAATACTATTACTATTCTTGTCGTTTACTACGCAGCCCTGTTGTTCTAACGTATTAATAGTGCTCCAAAGTTCTTCTGCTAGTCATCTCTCTTCACTGTCCAAGGCCCGGTGTTGATCCTCATACATGACATATTGAGAAAAGGTGGTCATATAGTTATTTAGTGAATTAGACATATCTTTTAAAATGGATTTCTCAAGAAGGAAATCATTCTGGAGAATGAGATTGATCTTATTTTGTGCTTCTTGTAATTCGTCCTGTACTGTAGTTGCAGAATGACGATCGCCAGTTAGCACATAGTTTTTTTCATTCATGTGGGCGCGAAGGGTGATTTCTACAATTTCGTTCACAACGCGCAAGTCACTGAAAAGATGATTATATTCTTGTAAGGCATACCAGGCTACAGCACCATGCAGTACGATTAAAGATAAAAGCAAGGCAAAAGCCCCACCAAGTTTTTGACGAAAAGAGAAAAATCTTTGCATGGCTTTCCTCCTGATTTTATTCCAAACGATTACCATAATGTTTCAATTTTTATTGCTGCATGGGCAATAATATCATCTCGTTGGTCAGGGAACTCCAAAAAATCGCTAAATAAATTGAGTCCAGCTGCTGCGACAGGTGGCGGTGTTGCCAAATCATAATTAAACGCCCAACGGGGAGTTTGTTGAATATCTTTTAACATTCGTTGCTGCATGGGAGAATAAAAATCTTTTTCAATCCCCAAATGTGGGACGAAGGCTCCTGATCCGCGACTCATAGCCTTGAGAGAAGTAACGGAAACAAAATGAGTAAGGACTTCCCTTGCACCTTGTTTTTGGACCGCATTTTTGGATAAAACAAGTCCATCTATAGGGCCGAGGGCATAGCTGGGTACACCTTCATCGATGATTGGAAAAGGAAAGTAGTCATAATCTTCTCCAGGTTGCCACTTGTGATCCGTATCAGAATAATGACCGATGACCCAAGTTCCCATGAGTGTCATAGCAGCCTGTCCCTTAAATACATCTTCAGTAGCACCTGTATCCCAAGAAGTAAGGAGGGGATTTGAATTAAAATAACCTTTCGTTATCAGATCTGCCCATAAATTAAAAACTCTTCGTACGGGAGCATCACTATAGGAAACCTTTCCCTCCATAAGACGCTGCCGATAATCATAACCAGCAGTTCTGAGCAGAAGATAATCAAACCAGAATTGAGCGGGCCATTTCTCTCTTGCACCAAGAGAGATTGGCGTTATTCCTGACGTTTTTAAGGTTTCACATGCCTTTTGAAGTTCGCTCCAAGTAGTGGGGGGTTCAATACCAGCAGCAGCGAAAATTTTTTTATTATAAAAGAAAGCGACGTAATGCTGGGTAATAGGTAAAAGGTATTTTTTCCCGTTATAAGTACAGGCATCTATCACTGGCGGGGAAACATTATCCGCTAGGTGAGCATTTTGCCAAACTTCATCAAAGGGTTCAAGATTTTCCAAAATAGATTTCATCCGCGTACCGCCCCAATAAGAATAAAGGTCAGGTGAATGAGGTGAAGCAATAGTAGTGCCAATGCTAGTTTTAAATGCCTCGTGATCCAAAGGGGTAGCTGCTAATTCATAATTCTTGTTGTCTGTATTAAAGGTCTGAACCATCTCTTGTAAGCCACCACTTAGGGAACCAGAAAAGTAGTGTAATAGTGTTATTCGTTTCTTACTATCAGTAAGCATGGCTTTTTCATTGTTATGATTTATACAGCCTGTAACAAAAACACACACTAATGATAACAATAGCATATAAATCATCACACGTTTCATGTACAAGCCTTCTTTCCTGCTGAAATATTTCTAATAAGAATTATTTTCGACATTTACCTATAAATTCCTGCTTTGTATGACAGCCTTAGAATCTGACCTCAGCGGTCTACATAGAAGCAAGCACCTATCAAATTTCAAATAAGAAACTTGATAGGTGCTTTATTAAACCTTGGTTTCACAATTACATAAAAATTTTAGGCGTTCCATTTTGAAGTTGGCATTAGCGAGTATTTCAGGCCAGATACTCACCATTTGGCAGACCTTATATTTCTTTTCCTTGGGAAGACTAACCCAATTCACTAAAGAGGGATTAGTCTTGCTGTTTTTGTCGAGAAGGGTACCCTTTTTCCAACCAATCCCTTTTAAGTAACGGCATTGATGGGTATGTTCATAGGCTGCAAGTATTTCCAGTTCTTTTTCTGTAAACTCTAATACCTCTGGAGTTTCTTTAACAGAAACAACATCATAGTTAATGGTAAGCAGGGCATTTGGAATAAGTCTTGCTTGATTACGAGCTGATTCTTTAAGATCCTCATCAAGATCTTCCCATTTTTTTAGGAAATCAGGGTCTACATTAGTAGCGTATTCATTAAGTTCTCGATATTTTTCGTGAATGGCCATGGAAAGACTTTCAATTTTCTCGCTGAAGAAGGTATCGTGCATGAGGTGACGTAAAAATTCTTCTTCATCCACATGTAAGCGCATCTGCTCTTTAGAGGGCAGGTAAGACTGTTCCCATTTTTTTGCATCAGTGAGCAAACTCATCTCTAAAATAGCTTCCATAGACCTTGATTCATGTTTATACCTTGGGATCTTAAGCAAGGCACGTAAGACGCCATTGTCTATTTGGGCTTCGCCCTTGTCGTTGATCAGATGAGGTACCTTTCTCTCAAGCAATGCCCGCAGCAGCATGGCACGTCGAATAATGAACAATTGATCGCTATGTACATTTGTCTGATTTGGGCCGAGAATATTTACATAGCCTCTTAAGCGACTAAGAAAGTCTGGACCTTTTGCGCCTTTGAAACCAGACAAAAATTTCTTATGCTCTTTTTCGTCCTCAATGTCTTCACCGCAAAATTCTTTTAAGGTACTGCTTGTGCCACCGGCGAAAACAAAAATCGCTTTTCCAATGGAATGAAGGGAGTCTCCTTCTCGAAATACCCCATCCTGCATAGGTGCTAAAAAGTATTTTAACCATCCTAATTTTTCTTCAAAAGCAGAATCAAATTCATCAAAAAATACTAAGGGAAGCTTTCCCTCTAACGAAAAATCTCTTACTTTATGAAAAGCGTTTATTAAATCCAGTGGCGTACGCAACTGGGATAAATTGAAATTTAGTTTTTTAATCAGTGTAGGTGCAATGCTAGCGGCTATTTCCGTTACACCGAAGGATTTTCCAGAACCAGGTGTACCAAATACAGCAATGCAAAGGGGGCGGGGAGGATTGGCGGTGGAAATATATTCCCACATTAAATTTTTAATACTGCGGTAGCTTTCAATTTCACCTCGATCGACTGTTTGTAAGTTACCGAATTGGGCGATAGGTATGAATTTAAGAGCGTGTTGGACTCCATTTTTTACAATATCATAAGCTATTTCAGCTAAATTAGTAGAACTTTTTTCTTTTAATATATACCAGCAAGATTGGCAATTGGTATTTTCAGAAAGACGTATTGCCACGTCCTGTACATGCTCTTTGGAAATAAAGTCTTTTTCTTCTTTACTAAATATACGAGGATTTGGAAAAGTGGAGTCTTCTATATAATTACCGAAGCCTTCAATAAAATATTTTTGCGAAGCAACAATTCCTTCTCGTATGCCTTCACCAATGGATAAGGAGATTTCATCATTATTATCATGCCCTGCAACAATACTACGGGCAATTCCCGCTACGAAGCAGGAGGTGAAACCAGACATTTTTCCTTGACTCTCAGTAATAGAACCTCCCTCAAATTCATAGGGCAAAAAGTACAAATGAGATTCGGTTACGCCTTCATTTTTATAATAAATGGCCCCTTCCAGACCAAAAAGAACAATGAGATGACGGCATTGAGCAAGAAAGGCAAGGTTTGGACTATTGTTAATTTGCCATACAAAATCTTGGGCAGTTCTTTCCCAGGACAGGCTTCTGCTGATATTAACGCCTTTGGCACGCAAGTCATCACTATTAATAATGACGATTGTTTTAGCGATATGGTTTTGCTCTAATCTTTTCCAAAGGAGAGTAGAATTAATCGGATTGCTCATCTTATACAAAACAATGGGTGATTTGTCAGGTGTTTTTATAGCCAAAGGCCAGAACTCTTCATTAGAGTGATAACCATTATTTTCATCATCGATTATCACCATGTCCACATTTTCATCATCATTTGCAATTGGTAAGGATTTGGATGCACCAAAGGATGGACCTGCAAAACCCAGGAACCGTTTTACGCGGTAGACTTTATCCTTGTTTTTATGATTAGGAAAGACGGGGAAAAGTTCTACCTCTGCAATAGCTCGAAGAAATTCTTTTGCCGGGATAGAATCTAAATCTTGCATTTGGGGTGAAAGGACACAAGAGCCTGTTGCCAAGGTTACAAGTTTGGCAAGAAGCAGTGCCTCACCAGGCATTAAGACAGTATGTACATTGGAGTTATTTTGCCAATTAAGACCTTTATTATTTTGGGGTTCTGTTATCCACTGAAGAGAGTTGATACAGATATCTCCCGACACAACAATTTTAAAAGGATTACTTTCCATAGTAGCTACTCCCTTTCCTATTTAGATAGTAAGATCAATTGATTCTAGTAAGCAGGTTCAATTAACCTAATGTGTCTATTATATAGTGATAAATAATGGTAATCAAGAGAAAGGAGGAGTGACAAGGTTTCTAGTAGGGTGTTAGATTTTATGGTATAATCCTAACTACATAGATTGTATTAAAGCCATTATAATAAAAGGGGAATGTAAAAAATTGTATAGTTTTAAAAATGACTATAGTGAGGGAGCCCATCCGCGAATACTAAATGCCTTAGTAAAAAGCAATATGGAACAGGTAGAAGCCTATGGACAAGATTATTATACGCTGCAAGCAATAGAATTATTAAAACAAAGAATTAATCGTCAGGATATTGATATTCATTTCTTCTCTGGGGGGACACAAACCAATCTTACAGCTCTTTCTGCTTTTTTAAGACCGCATGAAGGGGTTATTGCAGCCAGTACGGGACATATCTTGGTTCATGAAACGGGAGCTATTGAAGCGACAGGACATAAAATTATTTCCGTAGAAGTACAAGATGGAAAACTTAATATGACTCATATTAAAGCTGCTGTAGATCTTCACACGGATGAGCATATGGTAAAGCCCAAATTAGTTTATATTTCAAATCCTACGGAAATTGGTTCAATTTATAGTAAAAGTGAGCTACAGGAACTAAGCCAGTTCTGCAAAGAAAAGAAGTTATTATTATTTGTTGACGGTGCTCGTTTAGGCTGCGCCCTTTGCTCAGAAGAAAATGACATGACCCTTGCTGATCTTGGTAGGTTAACAGATGCATTTTATATTGGTGGAACGAAGAATGGCGCTCTTATGGGGGAAGCTCTTGTTATTTGCAATGAGTTACTCGAAAGTGATTTTCGCTTCCATATGAAGCAAAAGGGAGCGCTGCTTGCGAAAGGCAGAGTTCTTGGCATACAATTCCTAGAACTTTTCCGCGATGATTTATACTTTGAACTAGCAAAGCACGCAAATCAAATGGCTAGCCTGCTCAGAAATGCTATTAGCCAGGCAGGTTATTCTTTTTTAACTCATTCACCCGCCAATCAGATATTTCCGATTTTACCCAATCAGCTGATTGCCAGATTGCAAGAAAAGTATTCTTTTTATGTATGGGAAAAAATTGATAGTCAGCACTCTGCTGTTCGCCTAGTCACTTCCTGGGCCACACGAGAGGATGCTGTGCTGACGTTTATTGAAGATGTAAACAATGCAATAGAATAAGCCTTGTAGCAATCAAGAAAAATCTATTGACAATACGCTGTCCTTTTGTAATAATCTATACATACCGTCTGGTAGGTATGTGCGGGGGGAAGTAATGTAAAATGACGAAAAATACGATTATCATAACGGCGCTACGCTTGTTTTTATTACGGGGATACAAAAATGTTTCTCTGGTCGATGTGGCAAAGGAAGTTGGTATTACCAAAGGCGGAATATACCACTATTTTGGCAGTAAAGAAGATTTGTTTCAGGCAGGCATCTGCTATTTATTCGGTCAATTTGAAGCCAAGTATGTGGAGGCCTTAGGCAAAGAAAAAAGCTTTCGAGAGACCGTACGCTTTTTACTTGGTGGTGAATTAGAATTTTATATTGAAGGTTTACTTAATATGAAGCAAGGAGATTATCGCGCTAACAATGCAAGCCTTGCTCTAGAAATTATGCACAATTTCCCTAAAATTCAAGAAGAAATTGACCGCAGTCAACTGGAAGTCCGCAATATAATGTCTGAAAAGTTACAACGGGCACAAGAAGCAGGAGAAGTTAGGGCAGATATAGATGCACAAATATTGGCGACCCTTATCCTTTCTACTTCTAGTGGACTGAATGTATTAGGCAGGAACTTAAATACCCCAGTTATTCGCCAACAGATCATGGATAGTGTTTGGAGAATGATTGGAGTGTAGCCCCGTAAAGAAGAGAGGTTTCTCTTTATGCATTACATACCGACTAGTAGGTATGTAATTAAGGAATGATAGCTAATTTATGAGGAGGCTTGGATAATGAAAGGTTTTAAGTTGAAATATTGGATGATTCTCGTAGTCTTGATGCTTGGTATATTGGTAGTATTTCGCAGCGGAGCATTCTCTAGCGGTAAAAATCAATCACAAGTCAATTCTTCTGCCATCAATATAAAGGTGGCAGAGGCTCAGTATATAGAGACTATACCCAAAATAATTTTGAATGGCTCAATGGAGGGGCAAACTTCAGCCACGGTTAGTGCAAAACTATCGGGGCGTATAGAAGAAGTGATGGTGCAGGAAGGACAGTATGTAAAAGCTGGTGAGGTCTTAGCCAACTTAGAAAGCGTTGAATTGGCAAACTCTGTGCGTACAGCTCAAGATGCTGTCCTGAAGGCTCAGGTTAATTATGATTTGGCTATGACAGATTATAATCGCTATAAAACATTGCAGAGTCTTGGCGCAGTATCACAGCAACAATTCGATATCGCTGATGCTAAAGTCAGAATTGCAAAAGCAGAGTTGTCTAGTGCACTGAATAACCAAAGCAGTGCGCAGCAACAGTATGGGTATGGCGTAATTGCAGCACCCGTTGACGGAATGGTAGCCAATGTAACGGCTACCATCGGTCAAGTCGTTTCTCCTGGTTCGGCCCTCATGGTAGTGCAAGATATTAGTCAAGTGTATGCTGTTGTTAATATTGAGCAGAAGGATTTAGGATTAGTTAAAATCGGTCAGAAAGCACAAATCATCGTTGACTCTTATGGAGATAGAGTGTTTGAAGGAACCATTGATATGATTAATCCAGAAGCAGGCGCAACCAACCGGATGTTTCGTACCAAAATCAAAATTAATAATGAGGAAGGACTGCTAAAAGCAGGTATGTTTGCAAGGGTAGAATTGGCAACAGGTCAGTCAGCCCAAATTCTAACAGTGCCACAAGCGTCCATCATTCAAAATAAGGGAATCTATTATGTCTTTGTAGTAGACAATGATAAAGTAATACGCCAGCAAGTGGAGATTGGTGCTATCACAGGGGAGACGATTCAAATTAAATCGGGTATTGAGGCCGGTACTAAGGTAGCTGTCAGCAATGTAAACCAGCTTAAAGACAATGAAGCTGTTAAAATAGTAGAGTAGAGGAGAGCACCATGAAGATCACTGAAATTAGCTTAAAGCGTCCAGTGTTTGCCACAGTAACAATACTGGCTCTTGTGGTTTTAGGCTTATTTAGCTATATGTCCTTAAATGTAGATGAATATCCAAACGTGGAAATACCCGTTGTTGCCATTACGGTTGCTTATCCTGGGGCCTCCCCCGAACAGGTTGCTTCTAAAATCACACAAAAAGTCGAGGAAGCAGTAAGCGTTGTTTCTGGTATTGAGCATATTACGTCTACAGTAAAAGAAGGGTCATCAACAACGGTGATTCAATTTACTATGGAAACTTCTGCAGCGACTGCTGCCCAAGATGTACGGGATAAAATGGGTAGGATGGAAGATATTTTGCCTGGGGATGCAGATTCTCCGATTGTTGTGAGGTATGATCCTGCGGCGACGGCCGTTGCCTCCTTTTCCCTTACTGGCAATCTTAGTCCGAGGGAATTAACAGTCATTGCCAGTGATATAGTAGCCAAAAGGCTAGAAGCAATCAATGGTGTTGCGGCTGTAAATGTACAGGGAGGCATCGAGCGAGAAATAAAAATTAATATGGACAGTCAAAAAATTGCGGCCTATAATCTTACCATTCCCGAAATTGTAAGTAGTATACGCAGTGAAAATATGGACACCCCTGGTGGTAAGATAACGGATGGTCAGCGTGAAACGAGCCTGCGATCCGTAGGTAATTTATCTTCCCCCGATCAATTATTAAAACTACCCATCGCCCAGCGTAATGGGGTACAACTTTATGTGAGTAATATTGCCACAATCGAAGATACAGGGAAAGATGCTACCACTATAACAAAACTTAATGATAAAACAGCCATTGGTTTAGATATTATGAAACAATCTGGCAGTAATACGGTAAAAGTAGTAGAGGATGCCAAAAAAGAACTAGAAAAAATTAAAAAAGAATTACCACAAGGTGCTGAGTTAGTCATGGTAAGGGACAACTCCCAAAAAATTAATGAATCCATTCATGATGTATTGTTTAATTTAGTGGTTGGCGGATTCTTGGCCGTTGCCATTGTATTTCTATTTTTGGGTAACTGGCGAAGCACGATGATTGCAGCTATTGCAATTCCTACCTCCATCATTACGTCTTTTTTAGCCATGAAGATTTTGGGTTTCACATTAAATACCATGTCCTTGCTGGCCTTATCCCTAGCAGTAGGATTGCTGATTGACGATGCCATTGTAGTTATTGAAAATATTGTCCGTCATTTAGAAATGGGTAAAGATAAATATAAGGCTGCAGCAGAGGGCACAGAAGAGATTGGTCTTGCCGTTACGGCAACGACTCTTACCTTGGTAGCGGTATTTCTACCTGTAGGCATGATGACGGGGATTGTAGGGCAATTTTTTAAGCAATTTGGTATTACGGTAGCCGTCAGTGTATTAGTGTCATTATTTGTTGCCTTTACCCTTACCCCCTTATTGTCAGCAAAGTATTTAACAACTGAGCATAAGGAAAGTAATAATAAGCTAAGAAAACTATGGGTTATCTGGAATGGAAAGTTTGACTATTGGACAGAACGCTATGGAGAACTTTTGAGATATGCCTTAGGACAACGAAAAAAAGTAATGGTAATAGCCCTTGCTTTATTCGTAGGCAGCTTAGCTCTAGTACCTTTCCTGGGTTCAACTTTTGTTCCTGATTCGGATAATAGTGAAATTACCGTCTCGGCAAGTGTTGATCCTGGTATGAGTCCTCAAAGAGTAGGAGAAATTGCAGATACTATGTCCCAAATCATTCGTAATGTACCAGAGGTTACGCTAACTTACAGTACTGCCAATATCAATACTATCGATATTTTATCCGTGCTAAAACCGAAAGGGGATCGCAACATTAGTGACAATCAGATTATTACGGATCTTCGAGAAAAATTAAAAGGAATTGCTGGAGTTCAGGTTAGTGTTACAAAGAAAGCCGGCATGTCAGGGGGGAAACCGATTTCCCTTGTTATTCAAGGAAGAACATTAGAGACATTAGCAGAAATTGGGCAACAGGTAGAAGAAGCTATGATCAATACTCCTGGGGCAATTGATGTTTCTTCAAGTTATGAAGCGGGAAAGCCAGATGCCCAAATTGTAATTCAGCGTGATAAGGCATCGGATCTTGGCGTGTCTACCTCGACCATTGCCAGTACCTTGCAAACCATGTTTAGTGGAACGATTGTAACCCAATATAAAGATGAAAATGATTCTTATGATGTACGCCTTATTTTAGCACCTGGTGATCGTAAGAGCCTATCCGATGTAAATAACATCTATGTAGCAAGCTCTAATAAAGGAAAGAATGGGCAACCGATTATGGTTCCATTACCGCAAGTGACCCAGATTGTATATACTACAAGTCCAACCCAAATCAAGCGGTATGATCGTCAGAATCAAATTACTATTTCGGCAAATTTGGACGGTATAGCATTAGGAGACTTTAATACAGTATTTAACAAAAAAATAGCAGACATTAAACTGCCTGATGGTTATCAATTCGTAGCTACTGGCCAATCACAACAAATGAAGGATGCTTTCACAGGTATTATAATGGCCTTGGGGATGGCAGTACTTTTTATTTTCTTTGTGCTGGCGGCTCAATTTGAAAGCTATATTGATCCTTTTGCGATTATGCTGGCTTTGCCGCTGGCAATCATTGGTGCCATACTTGGACTGCTTCTTGCCCATAGTATGCTTAGTATGATGTCTCTTATTGGGATTATCATGCTGATGGGCTTAGTAACGAAAAATGCCATTTTGTTGGTTGACTTTGCCAAGCAGCGTATGGACCAAGGCATTGAGCGTAATGAGGCTCTAGTGGAAGCGGCAGTTGTTAGGATGCGTCCGATTATTATGACAACTGCCGCTATGATCTTCGGGATGATTCCTTTGGCCCTCGGTATCGGACCAGGAGCTGAAGCACGTGCACCGATGGCACATGCTATTATCGGCGGTCTAGTGACTTCCACAATCTTAACGTTGGTGGTTGTACCCGTTGTGTATACCTTATTAGATGATCTAAGAAAGAAAAAAAAATTACTCGTATAACATAGGCAAAAAAACTAGGAACAGACTGTTAAAACCTACTGGGATTAACAGTCTGTTTATATATTGATAATCCAATCCAAGGATTAATTTTTACTGGGGTAGATGCTAGTTGAAATCTATGTTTATTTTTTATGATTTTTACGGTATAATGACTTTGATTCATAATTTTTCCAGTAGTGATGTTGTTGTTTAATTGCGTAACATTATACATTGGATTTTCATGAGTCATTTTTTTATTCTATATCACAGACGAAATAATCATGAAGTAGATACAATAGTAAAATGGAGGCGGCACCCTATGAATTATGATTTTTACAAACAATTAATTGATGAGTCGCCAGCAGGATATGCTTATCACAAAATTATATATAATGAAGAGGATATTGTCTGTGATTATGAATTCATTGAAGTAAATTATGCTTTTGAAATCCTTACAGGGTTACAGGCTACCGATATAGTTGGCAAAAAGATTACAGAAGTTCCATCCATTGTACGAGAGTATGGATTTGATGCTATAGAATTATTTGGTGACATTGGAATAAACGGTGGTAGCAAAGAGTTCGAGTATTATTCAAAACTTTCTAAACGATGGCTCAGGGTAGCGGTATCTTCTTTCCAAAAGAATTATGTTGTAACACGTGTAATTGATATAACGAAAGAAGTTCTTAACTTATCAGCCATGGAAAGTATGGTCAAGCTATCCGAAGAACTGCTACAGCTTACGGATCAAGAAATTGACTATCAAAAAATAACCGATGATTTTTTAAAAATAACCGATGCCAAATATGCAATATTTGATTTATTTGAGGAAGATGAAAGAAGCTTTACTACTATGGCAATCGCTGGAGATAAGGCTGCTATTAAAGAAGCAAATGAAATTTTAGGCTGCATAATAAAAGGTAATAAATGGGCTTATGATCCCATACGGGCTTTAAAATGTAAAGATAGTACTATTACTCGTTTTACTTCGTTGCAGCAATTAGTAGACGGAGTCATTCCTCAACCTAGGGTTACTTTTCTGGAAAAGGAGCATCATCTTGGAGAGGTTATTGTCATAAAAATTGAAAGAAATAATAAGATCATTGGTGCTTTTATTTTAATTATGGAGATGGGAGCACGATTTGATAAAGATATTTTGGCAAAGCTATATTCGAAACAATTAGGTATGGTTTTTACTCGCAAACGAGCAGAAGATATTTTGCATCAAGAAAGAATATTTATTGAAGCACTACTAGAAAGCGTTCCAGGATTTCTCTATGTATATGATGATTCCGACAGGCTTATTCGATGGAATAAAAAGCTTGAAGACATGACTGGCTATATGGCAGAAGAATTACCCTATATGACTCTTAATAAATGGTTTGATGAGGAAGAATTCATAAGAGCTGCCGCCGCCGTTCAAAAAGTACTAGAGACGGGGTATGGTGAATTAGAAACGCAAGTAATTACTAAAGGGGGTGAAAAGCTACCAATACAGGTGAATGGGGTACGTTTAACCTTCAATGGGAAAACGTACTTTACTGGAATTGGAATGGATATATCCCAACGTAAAAGAAATGAGGAAAAGTTAAGGGAAATAGAAACAAAACAGACAGCGATGATTTCAAATATTTCAGATGTCATTACAATTGTGGATGAAAAAGGGATTAATCAATATAAAAGTCCTAATATTGAAAGAATCTTTGGGTGGTCACCAGATGAGAGGATTGGTAAAAGCTATTTAGAAACCGTTCATATAGAAGATAGAGAACGTCTTCAAGCAGAGTTTAAGGAGCTTATAAAGAATGATAATCGCACAATTATAAATACAGAATGCAGATATAAAAATAAAAATGGAAGCTATTCAATAGTAGAAATTAGTGCTATGAATCTTTTAGCACATCCTGAGATCAAGGGTGTATTGGCAACCTATTATGACATCACTGCACGTAAGCTAGTAGAAGAAGCTCTAAAGGAAAGTGAAGAGCAATTTGCTCTTGCTATTGAAGGCACAGAAACAGGCCTCTGGGATTGGGATATGGTGCATGATCGAATTACCTATTCAGCACCATGCCTACAAATGCTTGGCTATGAGAAACATGAAATAATAGAAACCTTTTCTGGATTTGCAAAGCTATGTCATCCTGATGATAAAGCATTGATAGGAAAGGCAATGGATGATTATATTACAGGAAAAGTGAAGCACTGTGAAGTTACCTATCGCCTGCGTCATAAAGATGGAAGCTGGCGATGGTTCGTCAATCGTGGTGGTATTTTAAAAGATAGAGAAGGAAAACCCTATCGCTGGGTAGGGACTATCATTGATATTACGACTCAAAAAAACATTGAAGATGAATTAAAAAAAAGTGAGGAGAGCTATAAGTTTTTATTTGAATTTTCAGGTGTTGCAATCGGATATTGTAAGCCGGATGGTACAGTAATTTCTTACAACAAAAAGGCAGCAAAATATATTAAAGGAATACCTAAGGATTTGGTAGGAAAATCTGTTTATGAACTTTTTCCTAAGAAGCGGGCCGAAATTTATATGGAACGCATCAAAAAAGCAGTAACAAGTAAGAAAACACAGGAATATGAGGATCATATCGTATTTAATAACAACCCACGGTGGTTGTTGAGTACATATAATAGAATTATGGATTTAAATGGTAAGATTGCTGGTATCCAAATTATTTCCCAAGATATTACCGACCGAAAAAATAGTGAACAGGAGCTTATCAAAGCCAAAGAAGCAGCGGAAGGAGCAAATGCAGCCAAAAGTCAGTTCCTTGCAAATATGAGTCATGAAATACGGACGCCGATGAATGGATTCATGGGAATGATGCAACTTTTAGAGTTAACACAGCTAACGGAAGAGCAGCAGGAACTTATTAAAATCTCAAAGACAACATCAGATTTACTGTTGTCTGTTATTAATGATATCCTTGATTATTCAAAAATAGAAGCTGGAATGATGGAATTAGAGAAAGTTCCATTAAACATTAAAACTTTGCTTGGCGATGCTGTAGGCTTATTCGAAGTTTCTGCCATACAAAAAGGGATAATAATAGAAAGTTTTATAGAACGGGGAGTTCCGGATAATGTGATTGGTGATCCCTTTAGGATTAGACAGATTTTATCCAATTTGATTGGAAATGCTGTAAAATACACGCAAAAGGGACAAATTGATGTTATCGTCAAAAAAATTGGAGATTTTAATGACGGTAACTTGAAATTAGAATTTATCGTACGGGATACTGGGATTGGAATTGCCGCTGATAAAATCCCCCTTCTTTTCAAAAGCTTTAGCCAAGTTGATAATTCAAATACTCGTAATTATGGCGGAACAGGACTCGGACTTGTCATAGCCAAAAGACTGGCGGAAAAAATGGAGGGAGATATTGGTGTACAAAGCAAAAAAGGCGAGGGAAGCAGCTTTTTTTTCAGCTGTATGTTAGAAAAGGCTGATGTGGAGAAAGAGTACATACCGTTATCCGTGAAAACACAAGTGGAAGATCAGCAAAACAAAGAACTAAGAGTGCTTCTCGTTGAGGATGATGCAGTCAGCAGAATGGTTGTAAAAAGAATGGCTAAGGGCAGAAATTGGAATTTTGAAGTGGCGGAAAATGGGCAGGAAGCTGTCGATATTATACAACAAAGGAGTTTTGATATCATTCTAATGGATGTACAAATGCCTTGTATGGATGGTTATGAGGCAACTAGAATCATTCGAAGTATGGAGACACTGTCCAATCGTCATATTCCTATCATTGCTATGACTGCTTATGCACTCAAGGGGGATAGGGAAAGGTGTCTAGAGGCAGGGATGGATGATTATTTATCAAAACCAGTGAACGTACAGGAGTTTTCTGCAATGATTGAACGTTGGGTACCTATGAGGTGATTCCTAGTATTTTTTATAATTTATCCTAGCGAGTGGTAGAAGAGGAGGACTTAGGTTGTTAACAGACAAGACAATACAAAGAATACTAAGCGCAGCTGTTGAAATAGGTGGTGATTTTGCAGAAATTTTTGTGGAAGATAAAATAAGCAGTTCTTTAAATATGATTGGCGGTATTGTGGATAAAGCCGTTTCTGGTCGGGATTTTGGTATTGGTATTCGCGTTTTTAAAGGCGTTTTTTCTGTATATGCCTATACAAATGATGGCAGTCAGGAAAATCTAATCAAGGTTGCTCGCAGTGCTGCGCAAGCAATCGCCGGGCAAAGACAGGGCATCCTACTAGATTTACGAAAAAGTATAAGGGGAAATGCCCATGAAATAAAAATAATGCCAAATAGCATAAGCAAACAACAAAAAATTAATTGGATGCGTAGAGCCCATGAGGCGGCTATTGGTTTTGATCCAGTGATTACACAGACCAATATTACTTTTACTGATTCTGTGCAAAATGTGTTAATTGCCAATACGGAAGGTGTTTTTACAGAAGATGTTCGCAGTCGCAATCGTCTGGCTATTAGTGCTATGGCTACGAATGCTTCGGAAAAAGAAACAGGTTTTGTGGGGCCTGGATATTTTGGCGGCCTAGAATATATGGAGCAACTCGATATAGAGGCTTATGCCCGAGAAGCAGCCCGCAGTGCAAAAACCATTCTACATGCTAGCTTTGCTCCCTCAGGTCAGTTGCCTGTTATTATTGATAATGGCTTTGGCGGAGTTCTTTTTCATGAAGCATGCGGTCATGGGTTAGAGGCGACAAGTGTTGCTTATAAAACCTCTATCTTTACGGACCGTTTAGGAGAAAAAGTTGCTTCTCCTCTTGTCAGCGCCTATGATGATGGGACAATGACGAATACGTGGGGTTCATTAAATATTGATGATGAGGGAATGGCAACACAAAAAAATGTACTCATTGAAAATGGAGTGCTGAAAGGCTACTTAATTGATAAATTAGGCGGACGTAGAATGAAAATGGCGCCAACGGGCTCTGGAAGGCGAGAATCATATCGTTATGCTCCTACATCCCGCATGAATAATACCTATATCGCAGCAGGACAATCTACGACAGAAGAAATGATCGCCAGTATCGAATTTGGTGTCTATGCCAAATATATGGGTGGCGGTTCTGTCAATACAGCGACAGGGGATTATAATTTTAATGTGCGGGAAGGGTATGTCATTCGCCAAGGTAAGATTGCTGAGGCTATCAAAGGGGCAACCTTAATTGGTAATGGCATGGATACCTTGCAGAAAATTGATATGGTTGGTAATAACCTAAAACATGAAATCGGTATGTGTGGGTCCATTAGCGGTACTGTTCCTGTTACAGTGGGGCAGCCGATGCTTAGAGTGTCGAAGCTTACTGTAGGCGGAAGAAAGGAGGGATAGACCGTGGAGATAAAAGAGTTTCAAACAAAACTTTTTGCACAAGGCAAAAAAAAGGGCTTTCTTGAAATGGAGATTTATTATTCTGCTCTCAAATCCACCATTGTTAATGTGCTAGATCATGACCTAAAGAATTATGGCATTACAGAACAAAGGGGTGTTTCTTTTCGGGGCCTTTACAATGAAAAAATGGGTTATTCCTATACAGAAAAGATAGACGAAACATCCATTGACCTCTTAGTCACAGAGGCAATTGAAAATTCTAGAGTCATTGAAATGGATGATAAGGAAGAATTATATGCTGGTGCGGAGCAGTATATAGCTGTAAATCAGTATTCAAAAGAGGTTACCGATATTTCGCCACAAGAATTAATAGAAGCTGCTTTTACTATGGAAAGTACAGCTCTAGGAGTAAATCCCTTTGTGAAAAGAGTCATTCAATGCAGTACGGTAAAGTCTGAGGGAGAAACCATCATTGCCAATACCAAGGGGCTATCTTGCACTTCAAAATACACTAATTTATCAGCAGGGATTTATCTAATGGCAAGTGATGGAGTGCAAACCGCAACAGGCTATGAATCAGATTTTACATGGAAAGGCTTTGCGAATATAGATAGTAAAGAAATTGCCGAAAAAGCAGCTCGAGAAGCCCTTTCAAAACTAGGGGCTGATTCTATTAATACAGGGAACTACCCTATTATTCTAAGGTATGACACGGCTACCCAATTACTTAATTCCTTTGCCAGTAATCTCTCGGGAGAAGTGGTGGAAAAAGGGTTTTCCCGGTTACAAGGTAAGCTTGGTGAAAAAATTGCAGGGGATAATATTACAATCATCGATGATCCCTTTATGCCAGATGTACCGGGAGCAACGGCTTTTGATGGGGAAGGATACCCAACGAAAAGAAATGAATTAGTTAAAAAGGGAATGCTACTTAGTTTTATGCACAATCGAAAAACAGCAAAAAATGCAGGAACAGCTTCTACAGGAAATGCGGTAAAAGGCGGATATAGTGTGCCCCTTTCGGTTGGACCTCATAACCTATATATACAACCTGGAGAAGTAGCTCTTGCAGATATGATTGCAACCATAAACAAGGGGATTTTTATTGTAGAACTACAAGGCACCAACGCGGGGATTAATGCTGTATCAGGAGATTTTTCCCTATCAGGTATTGGTTTTCTCATTGAAGAGGGCAAAATTGGTCGTCCTATTAATCAAATTACCCTAGCCGGTAATTTATATGAAGTATTACATAATATAGAAATGGTGGCCAATGATTTACATATTAAAGGTACTGTATCATCGCCATCTATTAAAATAACATCCTTAACGGTTTCAGGGAAATAATGCTCTATTTAATAGGCCCTTGCAATACACTGATGTATTGCAAGGGCTATTAATCATGGTAAGCACTTAAGAAATATACACGTTACTATGCCCTTTCGCATACTATATTATAGTTGAAGGAGGGGATAACGTGGAAGAAGATAGAAGGCCCAAGTGTGACGGTTGTTGCACCTTGCGATTTGAGGTTGCACCTGCCAATCGACCAGCAATGATTGCGGCGCCTTTTTGGCTGCAAGCAACAGCTACCGGTGAAATTTGTGGACATGGAAATGAGGGGCATGTTCAAGTCGCTGCCCTAGGTTTAGTTCCTTTCGGAGTATATACCTTGTTTTTTACTACGGATCGAGGACCTTGGCCAGCAGGACCGCTAGATGCCTCTTATACAGGGGATGGTTTTGATCCTAACCGCTTAGTTGTAAATGGCGAGGGTATACTAAGCTACTATGTTGCACCGCTAGATTTTAATCCTTTAAAGGGTGTTCCAACTCCTAGTGGCTTAGCAAAAATTCTTGGTGTTGTGATTAACTATCATCCCAATGGCAGTACCAATGGCTTAAGTCCAGGAGTGGCCAATGTAGATGTATTTGATCAACTCATTGCCCCAATGTGCTATCCCCGGCAGGATTAGTAATTGCTATGCAAAAAGGCTATGCCTTGATAATTTGGATAAAATTATCAAGGCATAGCGTTGTTTGTGTGGTTTTTTCCATCCTAGTGAAGAAGGGGTATTATAAGTTTATGTCGAATAGACGAAAAATGTCAGGCTAAATATTGGACAACGTGTGGGGTGTTACGTATTTTTAAATTTGAAAAAATAAAATTCAATTTAAATGTATTGATACGTTCAAGAATCAATCAATTTATGGTGATTTTTACTTTTGTGTTAATCGGTCTTATTTGGGCAGATACTATGTCTAAGATTGCTTTGGAAGAACAAGCGGAAATTAAATCCACAATGCGGATTAATGCCAATTTGGCAAAAGCCTTTGAGGAACATGTTCGTGGTACCTTGCAAGACATGGATGAAGTCTTGCTATTTTTAAAAGCCGACTATGAAAAATATGAGTCGCTCACCCCTGCTATGGCAAATCGGTTAGAAAATACAAAAGCAATCCCAGCTTTACACATATCGGTAATTGATGAAAAGGGAAACTTTATAGCCAGCTCGCGATCGAATTATTTAGGAATTAACATTGCTGACAGAGAATATTTTAATGCTCATTTAATGACGGATAGTAAACAATTGTACTTTTCAAAACCTTTTGTAGTGCGTGTAGACGTGGGAAAGTGGATTTTTCATATCAGCCGCCGTATAAACAAACCAGATGGCAGCTTCGGTGGCATTGTTGTAATCGGTGTAGAACCTTTATATTTCTCAAACTTTTACAGTAAGATGAATTTAGGGAAAAATGATGCAATTTCCATAGTCGGCCGAGATGGAATCATTCGTGTGAGGCAGACAGGTGAGAAAATGGACGTCGGCACAGATGTTAGTGATTCGACCTTATTTCGATATGTGCAGGAAGCCAATATAGACTCGTATGTTAGTGTATCAGTTGTAGATAATAAACGTCGTATAAATAGCTATGTTGCTATGCCGGACTATCCTCTAATTTTGACTATTTCAGCATTGGAAAAGGATGCATTATCAGATTATTACCAGCGGAAAAACAGATATTACTTTACCGCATCAATAGTCAGCCTTTTTATCGCCCTAACTTTTAGTTTGCTTATTTGGATGGTGCTACGAAAAGAAAGGTTAGAACACGAATTACGTAGAGAAAAAGAAAATTTGGAAATTAAAATAGAAGAAAGGACTCGCCAAATACAAAAAGCCCATGATGAACAACAGGTTATGAATGATGAATTACATGCCATGAACAATGAACTACAGCGACTTTCTAATGTGGATGGACTAACGGGTATAGCCAATCGACGCTACTTAGACGATTATTTAGAACGCGAATGTCATGCAGCGCGGCGCCTAGACAAGCCGTTAGCGTTAATAATGGTAGATATTGATTTTTTCAAGGTTTACAATGATACATATGGGCATCAATTAGGGGATGAATGTCTAAAATTCGTTGCTACTAATCTAGCGGCAGGAGTCAATCGAGCTACTGATTTGGTAGCTCGCTACGGTGGTGAAGAGTTTGTGGTTATCTTACCTAATACCGATGTTGATGGAGCCATGCGCGTAGCTGAAAAACTTAGATTAGGATTAGAAGAGCAATGTCTTTTGCACAATGGATCTCCAACTAATTATGTTACTATCAGCCTAGGTGTAGCAGTTACAATATCTTCACAAGAATTTACTCCACTCCTCTTAATCGATGCCGCCGATCAAGCCCTCTACCAAGCAAAACGAGACGGTCGTAATTGTGTAAGACTATACACTTGAAAGAAATTATAATAATTAAACTTCGGTACAGTCTGCATCTATTAAATGTCACCTCACGTAATCAAAGTTATGTTATTTTTATGCAATCCTTTATATTACTGTTTTGTCCCTACATACTACCGAGGAATAGGAATAAGGAGAAGTTATGGCAGAAAAAAAAGTATATGCTGTGCGCAAAGGACGACAGACAGGTCTATTTTATAGTTGGCCAATTTGTCAGGAACATATTAAAGGTTATTCGGGAGCTGAATATAAAAGTTTTAAGACAGAAGCTGAGGCCAAGGATTATTTAGCAGGGGGAGCAAGCATTGCTAAGCTAGAACCCATTGCTACGATGGAACCTTCCCTTGATACTATGCTTGCCTATGTAGATGGTAGTTATCATAGTACCACTCAGGAATATTCTGCTGGGGTCGTGATTTTATGGCGAGGAGAAGAAATCACCTTTAGTGAAAAGGCCGATGATCCTAGTCTTAAAAGTATGCGAAATGTGGCAGGCGAAACCATGGGAGCCCAAATTGCTATGAAATATGCCTTAGAGCAAGAGGCGCGTACCGTGGTTATTTATCATGATTATGAAGGTGTGGAAAAATGGTGTACCAGAGCCTGGGACGCTAAGCAAGTGGGTACGCAAAAATATAGACAGTATTATGACCTAGCTGCTCAAAAGCTAGACATTCGTTTTGTAAAAGTAAAAGCTCATTCGGGAGATAAATATAATGAACAGGCCGATCAGCTGGCAAAAGCAGCTTTGGGCTTGAAATAGGAGAAAAATCATGACGAAAGAAGAAATTATAAATGTAAAGCCAGGGCAGGATTTAGATATTAAAGTGGCCTTAACTATTATGGACTACCTTTGGCTGAAACATTTATTACAGTTTAGTGCCGAGCTTGCCGTGAAGTGGCTAGGCACGCCTGAAGATCTTAAGAATTCTAGTGGTATGTACGTTCCTGTTCCTGACAGTCAGTTTATAGAATTAAAAGAACGAGAAAATTTTGCGGAGGCCGTGCTGCCTTTTTCTAGTGAAATGGGAGCAGCTCAGTTGGTGATTGATAAAATGCAGGAACTGGGTTATGAATATCACTTGGAAGAAAAGAGTGAAGAGGGAAGTAGTCGATATTATGCCCATTTTACTAAGGTGGATAGTCATTTTAGTCAAGAGGGAATGGGTTTTAGAGGGGTGCCTGAGGCAATTGTCAAAGGGGCATTACTTACAATAAAAGAATGAAAAATAGCCTTTTGTTACTGTGAAAATTTAATATTCCGACTATTGCAAAGGGTATTGCCCTGTTAAATAATATGTGCTATACTCAAGCCAAGTTCATAGGCGGAAGCAATGAAGCTTACAAGCGGATCTACATCCCTTGTAAGCTTTTTGTCATTTTGCCTTTTACTAAAAAGTAAATAGATTTAATATAAGCAATGGAGCTTATAAACGGTAAAACGTTTATGAGCTCCATCTGTCTTTTTGGTAACAATAGAGGAGGTGGTACTATCGAAGAGGGATATTTGAATCTAGAAAAAATAAATCAGAGTAACAAAAATGCTTCATAGATATTTGCGGTATCTATGAAGCCCAGGCAAATCTTTAACTCCCAGCGGACACCAGGGTTTATTTGACCTACCCATTTTGTATTATAAATTAAAACAGGCTTATTATCAACTATAAATAAAGAATTGTAAATATGAGGAGGAAATTTATTATGAGACAAATTGCGATATACGGAAAAGGCGGCATTGGTAAATCAACTACGACCCAAAATACAGTAGGTGCGTTAGCGGAAGCAGGAAAACACATTATGGTGGTAGGCTGTGATCCGAAGGCTGATTCTACAAGACTCTTGCTTCATGGCTTGTGCCAAAAAACAGTACTAGATACCTTACGTGATGAAGGCGATGATATTGATTTAGAAGATATCCTAAAACCAGGTTTTGGCGGTACTTTGTGTGTAGAGTCTGGTGGTCCAGAACCTGGGGTAGGCTGCGCTGGTCGCGGAATCATTACTTCCATCAATATGCTAGAGTCTTTGGGAGCTTATACACCAGATCTAGATTATGTATTTTATGATGTACTAGGCGACGTTGTGTGCGGCGGATTTGCAATGCCAATTCGTGAAGGCAAAGCGGAAGAAATCTATATTGTTGCTTCGGGAGAACTGATGGCTCTTTATGCAGCTAATAACATTGCCAAAGGTATTCAAAAGTATGCTGTAAACGGTAAGGTTCGCTTAGGCGGTATCATCTGCAATAGCCGTAAGGTAGATAAAGAGTATGAGCTTTTAAAAGCTTTTGCGGAAGAAATTGGTTCCCAACTCATCTATTTTGTACCTCGTGACAATCTGGTGCAACGGGCAGAAATTAATAAAAAGACAGTGGTAGACTTTGATCCAGAATCAGGACAAGCCAATGAATATCGCGCTCTTGCTAAAGCTATTGATGAAAATAAAATGTTTGTGATTCCAAAACCAATGAGTCAAGATCGACTAGAAGAAATCATGATGCAATATGGATTTATGGATGCTTGATGATTAGGGTATTTCAATTTAGAACGGCAAAGGATGGTCATAACTAACGCTTCGCCGTTTTACTTAACCTACGTTTATAGTTATGACCATCCTTTGCCTGGTTAGGGCTATTGATGATGAATTTCTAAAAACGGTAAATAAGAGGAGGCAAACGATATGTTATTAATGAGAGCTATTATTCGTCCTGAGAAGAAAGAGGAAGTATTATCCGAGTTATCACGAGCTGGTTTTCATGCTGCGACGGTGGTGGATGTTGTAGGTCGTGGTAAGCAAAAAGGTATCAAAATCTCTGGGATTATTTATGATGAAATTCCTAAAAGTCTAATTATGATGGCTATTCGTGATGAAGATAAGGAAGATATGATTCGTATCATCTTAAAATATGCGAAAACGGGTGAGCAAGGTGCTTATGGTGACGGTAAAATTTTCGTAAGCCCCATAGATGAGGCCTATACCATTTCCAGTGGGATTCCAAGGTTATAAGAAGGAGGGCTGAAAATGAAAGAGATTATTGCGGTAATACGCATGAATAAGACCGGTGCTACGAAAAAAGCCCTAGTAGAAGCAGGTGTAGCAGGTTTTACAGCTTTTAAAGTAGAAGGGCGGGGCAAACTTGTCACCAATCCAAGCTTGATTCTAGAGCGAAAAACAGAGCTCTTGCAGATGGCGGGTGATGATCAAACAGGGGAGTCAGAAAAGCTAATTACAGATTTCTTAATTGGTACCAAGCTATTTCCTAGAAGATTATTTACTATCATCGCTCAGGATGAAGAGGTAACTAAGATTGTAGAAGCCATCATTTTAGCAAATAAAACTTGTAATAATGTTGGCGATGGTAAGATTTTTGTATTACCAATACTCGATGCCGTGCGTGTTCGGACGGGTGAAGTAGGGGAAAGCGCAGTATAACAGGAGGTAAGGCAACATGGAAATCAATGAAAAAAAACTCCAAGAAATATTAGATCAATATCCATCCAAAGTACAAAAAAATCGTAGAAAGCATATTTTTCTCAAAGATTCTGCTTTAGCAAGCCAACAAATCGAAGCCAATACTCGGACCATCCCTGGCATTATCTCCAATCGAGGCTGTGCTTATGCTGGTTGTAAAGGGGTTGTCCTTGGTCCTATCAAGGATATGGTGCATATTGTTCATGGCCCAATTGGCTGTGGTTATTATGCTTGGGGTACGCGTCGCAATAAAGCAAGGTCGGAAGATCCTAAACAAAATTTCATCAATTATTGTATCTCTACGGATATGCAAGAAAGCGATATCGTTTTTGGCGGTGAAAAAAAATTAGCTAAGGTTATTGATGAGGTCATGGAAATCTTCGGACCCAAAGCCGTTACTATCTCCGCTACCTGCCCAGTAGGTCTTATTGGTGATGATATTGGCGCCGTCGCAAAAGTAGCAGAAGAAAAATATGGTGTTCAGGTGCTAGCCTTTAGTTGTGAAGGCTATAAAGGCGTTAGCCAATCGGCGGGTCATCATATTGCCAATAATATTTTAATGGAGAAGGTTATTGGTAATAGTGATCAAGAAACAGCGCCAGGCAAGTTCCCTATCAATATTCTCGGTGAATATAACATCGGTGGTGATGGCTGGGAAATTGAGCGCATACTGAAAGAAATTGGTTACCATATCGTATCCGTAATGACGGGTGATGGTTCTTATGATGCCATTCGCAATGCTCATACAGCAGAGCTTAATTTAGTTCAGTGTCACCGTTCTATCAATTATATCGCTGAAATGCTAGAAACAAAATATGGCACACCTTGGCTGAAAGTTAACTTTGTTGGTGTTCAAGGTACCATTGATTCTTTGCGCAATATGGCTCTTTATTTTGATGATGCAGAATTAACACGTAACACGGAAGCTGTGATTGCCAGTGAACTAGCTCGCATTGAACCCGTAATGGAGCAATATAAAAAGATTTGTAACGGAAAAACAGCCTTTTGCTTTGTCGGTGGTTCCCGTGGTCATCATTATCAAAATCTTTTTGCGGAACTGGGCATAGAAACGGTACTTGCCGGTTATGAATTTGCTCATCGGGATGATTATGAAGGGCGGGAAGTTATTCCTACCATTAAAACCGATGCGGATAGCAAAAACATTCCTGAGCTGACAGTGACGGCTGATGAAAATCGTTTCCGCCTAAAATTATCACCGGAGAAATTAGAAGAACTGAAGGCAAAGATTCCTTTAGGTGATTATAAAGGTATGCGGGTAGAAATGAAGGACGGCAGTGTCATTGTCGACGATCTTAATCATTATGAAACAGAAGAATTTATAAAATTATTAAAACCAGATATTTTTGCTTCCGGTATCAAGGATAAATATGTAATTCAAAAAATGGGGATTCCTGCGAAACAGTTACATTCTTATGATTACAGCGGACCTTATGCTGGCTTTAATGGTGCTATAAAATTTGCTGAAGATATCAGTATGGGTTTTGCATCACCTACGTGGAACTTTATTACTCCACCGTGGAAAGATCAACCTTTGCTGGAAGGAACAGTGACTGAGGAAGGAGTGGCATAGTATGTTAGATTGTACACCAAAAGAGATAAAAGAACGTAGTAGCGGAGGTAATATTAACCCTGCTAAGACTTGTCAACCAATTGGCGCTATGTATGCCGCCCTTGGAATTCACAAATGTTTGCCCCATAGCCATGGCTCTCAAGGCTGTTGCTCTTACCACCGTATGCATTTAACACGTCATTTTCGTGATCCTATTATGGCTTCGACGAGCTGCTTTACGGAAGGGTCATCGGTCTTTGGCGGCGGCGCTAATTTAAAAGCATCCATACAAAATGTCTTTCATATTTATAAGCCAGATGTTATGGCGATCCATACCACTTGTTTAACAGAAACAATTGGGGATGATGTTTCGAGTATTATTAAGACAGCAGAGGTTGCGGAAGGTAAGCTGGTCATTCATGCCAATACACCGAGTTATGTTGGTTCCCATATTACAGGATTCTCCAATATGACCAAGGCGATGGTGAGCTATATCTCAGAAAGCACTGCGTCAGTTAAAAAAGAACAAATCAATATTGTCCCTGGTTTTGTGAATCCAGGGGATATGCGAGAAATCAAACGCTTAACAAAAAGCATGGATATTGATTATATTATGTTCCCTGATACATCAGGGGTTGTGGATTCGCCCATGACAGGGGAGTTCAATATGTATGCAGAGGGCGGCACGACCGTTGCTCAAATTAAAGATGCTGGTAATTCAAAATTAAGTATTGCTCTAGGACGTTTTGCTTCTAGCGATGCTGTGGATTTGCTGCATAAAAAATGTAAGGTTTCTGCATCCGTGCTTAAAACACCTATTGGAATCAAGGCGACAGATGCTTTCTTAATGGTTCTACGCCAAAGCTTTACTAAAGAAATTCCTCGTGAACTTGAAGTAGAGCGTGGCCAATTAGTTGATATTATGACAGATACCCACTTTCATTTTCATGGTAAAAAGGTAGCAATTTTTGGTGATCCAGATATTGTTACTGGTTTAACAGAGTTTTTATTAAGTCTAGGTATGGTGCCGGTTCATGTACTGACGGGTACTCCTGGGGGATCATCTAATTCCATTGCTGGTAGTTTTGAAGATGATATTAATAATATGTTAGAAGGTACAGGGATTAGTGCCAATGTAAAAAGTGCAGGGGATTTATTTACCCTTCATCAATGGATTAAGAATGAGCCTGTAGATTTACTCATTGGTAATACCTATGGTAAATATATTGCTCGGGCTGAGGATGTTCCTTTTATCCGTGTTGGTTTTCCTGTGCTAGATCGTAGTGTTCATTCTTATTTGCCCATTGTTGGCTATCGAGGGGCGCTAAGGCTTATTGAGATGATTAGTAATGCTTTATTGGATCGAGCTGATCGGGATGCTTCTGATGAGGATTTTGAATTAGTAATGTAGTGGGCCTTTTAGGATGGTACATGATAGATTGCAGTAAAGTTTATTCTATATGTTTTTGGGAGAGGAGTGAGATGCAGCATGGCTGAGAAGAGTGTAGGGATAATTGCTGAAAGGGATGGCTTTATTGCCACCAAGGGAAAGAATAAGAAACAATTACAATGTGATACAGATAGTTCAGCCGGCTGTGTAAGTCAAAGGGCTTGTGTGTATTGCGGTGCGAGAGTGGTCCTGAATCCAATTACGGATGCCATACATCTAGTACATGGGCCGATTGGCTGTGCTAGTTATACTTGGGATATTCGCGGTAGTCTGAGCAGCGGCGCTGAGTTATACCGCAATAGCTTTTCCACGGATTTGAAAGAGCAGGATGTTATTTTTGGCGGTGCTAAGAAACTAACAGCTGCTATTGATGGCTTAATGGAAAAGTACCAGGCAAAACTAATTTTTGTGTATTCCACATGTATTGTTGGCGTAATTGGTGATGACCTCGAGTCCATTTGCAAAGCTGCCTCCCAAAAACATAATATTGAGGTAATACCTGTAGAGTCTAGCGGATTTATTGGCAATAAATCCGCAGGCTACAGGGCGGCAGCGGAATCTTTATTACGACTCATTAAACCAGATGAGGATGTAGTAATAACGAAAACCAATAGTATTAATTATCTTGGAGATTTTAATCTAGCTGGTGAAGCCTGGATTATTCATAATTACCTGAGGCAAATGGGGATTGACATAAATGTGACTTTTACAGGGGATTCCCATTATGAAGCCTTAAAATTAGCGCCAAAAGCAAAGCTTAATATTATACAATGCGCTGGCTCCATGCTTTATCTGGCAGGAAAAATGGAGGAACTCTATCAGATTCCTTATCTGCAAATATCTTTCTTAGGAATAGAAGATACTGCAGCATCCTTGCGAAAAATTGCCGTTGCCATGGGTGATGATCATGCTCTTTGTAAAGCAGAGGCTTTGATTCAAAAAGAAACAGCTAGAGTGGAGACAATTATCAAAAGTTATCGAGAAAAGCTTAAGGGCAAAAAAGCCGCCATTTATGTTGGCGGTGGCTTTAAGGCTATTTCCTTGATTAAGCAGTTTAGAGAAATTGGCATTGATGTGGTAATGATAGGCACCCAAACAGGGCGGCAAGAGGAATACGAAACCATTACAAATTTGGTAGATGATGGAACGGTTATCTTAGATGATGCCAATCCTGCTGAACTAGAACGTTTTATGATGGAGAAAGGTGCTCACTTACTAGTAGGTGGCGTCAAGGAAAGACCGCTTGCCTATAAACTAGGGATGGCCTTTATTGATCACAATCATGATCGCAAGCATCCTTTAAGTGGCTTTGAAGGGGCAGTCAATTTTGCAGAGGAAGTGTATACGACCATATGCTCTCCCGTGTGGAAGAGCCTCTCTACAGGCGGTATTGGCAAGGGGGTGGAAGCTCGTGGCTGACAAAGACAAAAAACAGGATGATTTTCGTAATGTAAATGAAAATCCTTGCAATATGTGCATGCCTATGGGCGGTATATTAGCCCTTAAGGGAATTGAACAATCTATGGTAATTGTACATGGCTCTCAAGGCTGTAGTACGTATATGCGCAGGCATATTGCCGAGCATTTTAATGAACCAGTGGATGTTGGTTCTTCTTCTCTCAATGAAAAAGGCACAATTTATGGAGGCGAAAAGAATCTAAGATTGGCCCTTGATAACATTAGCAAAGTCTATAATCCAGAGATTATTGGTATTGTAACAACCTGCTTGGCAGAAACCATTGGCGAGGATATTGAAAGAATCACAGGTCAATATTTAATAGATCGGGAGAAGGAGGAATTTCCTATTGTTACGGTGGCGACTCCAGGTTATGGAGGAAGTCATTTTGAAGGATACTTTCTTACTGTAAAGCGGCTGTTAATGCAGCTTACAACTGTAACCAAAAAGAATAATAAGATTAATATTATCATTCCCAATATAAGCCCTGCCGATATTCGAGAACTCAAGGGAATCTTAGAGGTAATGGATATTCCTTATGTACTATGTCCTGATTTTTCGGAGACCTTAGATCGTCCTTTCACGAGGCCTTATACCAAGATGAGTGCTGGTGGGACAAAACTTGCAGACATTAGAGAAATGGGTGGGGGATTAGCTACCATCCAAATGGGCGTGACCCTTGAAGATGAGATTAACCCAGGAAAATACCTAGAAGATAGCTATGGTGTTCCTTTGTATAACATCCCCATACCTATGGGAGTGGAACATACGGATTTATTTATAAATACGTTAGCTAACATTACGGGTAAAGCTGTTCCTGATAGTTTGCAAAGGGAACGTGGACGGCTACTAGATGGGATGATTGATTCTCATAAGTATAATTTTGCCGGGCGGTGTGCAATCTTTGGTGAACCAGAAATGGTTTATGGAATTGCTAAAATTTGTTTAGAAAATGGAGTTTTCCCAGCAGTGATTGCTACAGGGAGCCAAGGAGAAAAGTTGAAACAGTTACTGGTAAGGGCTTTGGCTGATGCAGTAGATAAGAGCCAGCTATTAATAGAAACTGATTTTGCTCATATTTTAGCTGCTTGTCAGGAGGAAAAGATCAATATTGCCATTGGTCCTTCGGATGGACGTTATCTTACGGAGAAAGGCAATATTCCACTAGTTAGGCTAGGGTTTCCTATTCATGACCGGGTAGGTGGACAGCGCTTATTATCCGTCGGCTATAGGGGGACCATGATGCTCTTAGATCGAATTACCAATACTCTGCTGGAAAATAAATATAAAAATTATAGAAGTTCGATGTATGAAGAATTTTATAAAAACGCTTAGATGTGGCTCGTCAAAGAATGTGTTATTTATAGAGCAGGTCTGTCGGGGATGGGGTATAGGGTTTCCCGACGATTGCCTTTTAAGAGTATTTAATATATTACCTTATAATTTCAAAAAAATGAGGTGGAAGAAATGGAAACTAGTAAACATCCTTGTTATAATGCAGATGCTCATACCAAATATTCACGGATGCATCTACCAGTCGCGCCACAGTGTAATATTAGCTGTAATTATTGCAATCGCAAGTTTGATTGTGTGAATGAAAGTAGACCAGGAGTAACCAGTGAAGTGCTGACGCCAGAACTTGCCAGCCAAAAATTTTCTTGGGTAAAAGACAATATTGAAAACCTAAGTGTTGTGGGTATTGCAGGGCCAGGGGATGCCTTGGCAAACTGGGATGTTACGCGAAAATCCATTGAATTGATTCAGTCCAAAGGGGAAGATGTAATATTTTGTTTATCCACCAATGGGTTGATGCTTCCTGAGTATGCCGAGGAACTGGTGGAACTAGGTATCAAACATATTACGGTTACCGTAAACTGTCTTGATCCTAAGATTGGCGCCCAGCTCTATAAAGTAGTTCATTACCAGGGAAAAAGCTATTCAGGAACGATTGGTGCAGAGTTATTACTAAAGAATCAATTAGAGGGCATTGCCTATCTTGTTGCCCATGGGGTACTGGTGAAGATTAACATTGTGATGGTCAAAGGTATTAATGATCATCATATCCCAGAAGTAGTTAAGAAAATGAAAGAACTCGGCGTCTTTATTACCAATATTATGCCTCTTATTCCAGCGCCTGGCAGTGCTTTTGAAGCATTTCCCCAAACTAGTATGAAAGAAATTAATGAAATGCGTGATCGCTGCCAGCTAGATATGCAGCAAATGAGACACTGTAAGCAGTGCCGGGCGGATGCCATTGGTCTTCTTGGCAATGATCGATCCAATGAGTTTCGTATGATTGTTCCGAAGCAAGAGGAAGGGAAAGAGGCAAATAGTGATAGCCCAGAATTTAAAATTGCGGTGACTTCTAGACATGGGAAAGTAGTCGACCAACATTTTGGTCATGCGACAGAACTGCTAATTTATCAAGGAAAAGGCAAAGAATTTAAACTTCTAGAAACTCGTAAAACCGTGCAATATTGTTCTGGGATTGACGAGTGTGATTCGCCGGAAAGACGAAAAGCAGCCGTTATGGAAGCCATTCAGGATTGTGATGCTGTCCTAACCATGAGGATTGGACATCATGGGCAACAGCGATTGGCCGCGCAAGGCATTATGAGTGTAGAGTATTGCTATACCATTGAAGAAGGTTTAGGATACGCTGCCCAGCAGTTGGTTATGAAAAAAGCAATTTGAAAGGATGATAACAATGAATAAGCCAAAATACCATATTTTTGTTTGCACTAGTTCTCGAGTCAATGGACAACAAAAAGGTTATTGCCATACCAAGGGTGGAGTAGACTTAGTGATGAAATTCATGGAAGAAATTGAAGAACGAGAATTAGGGGGAGAAGTGTTTGTAAATAATACGGGTTGTTTTGGTATTTGTGAACAAGGGCCGATTGTTTTAATCTATCCTGATAATGTGTGGTATAAAGCTGTGACTCTTGCTGATGTAGAAACCATTATGGACGAACATATTGAAGGCGGTCGGCCCGTTGCTGCTTTAGAGATTTAAGATTTCATAACTGTGCAGGTTGAAAAAAAGGGGGGACTACTGTGGCGCTCGATATTGCAGTATGTGTGGGCAAAGATGGTTTAACAAGTTCATTATACGATGCAAAAGCCATTGTAATTTACCAGAAAGAAGAGGGTAATTGGAATCGTATTAGTAAAAAGGAAATTTCCTTAGATCAGCAAGCTGGTATGGCTAAATTGCGGCAACAAATGGCGGGGATTGGAAACTTTCTTGGAGATTGTAAGATTTTCATTGGCAAAGCGGTTGTGGGACTACCTTATTTTGAACTAGAAAAAATGCAGTGCAGTATTTGGGAGTTTGAAGGCAATCCTTTGTCCCTTCTAGACTATGTGCTAGAAAGAGAAGAGGCTAAGCTAGTTGAGAAACAGCCTGTAGCAAGGAGTGCGATACCTGTGCCAGTAGAACGGGAAAATGGGGATTACTATCTATCGATTAAAGAAATCCAGGAAAATGGTAGCGGCATTACTTCGAAACAAGTGTTAATGCCTGTCCTGGGTCAAGGGAATTTTTATAGCTTAGAGGTGCTATGTAACCATGTCCCACCTTGGCTAGAAGTGGAATTAAAAGATGGCAAGCTAGTAGGTAGAGTGGAAAAACTATCACCTACTGAGACTCATATTTACATTAGTAAACGAGGTTGTACCCAATGAGGTGGGCGGATCAAACCTTGCTAGTAGGAATGGATACTCCTATGGAACGGGCGAAATTTCATGAGGTAGTAGATAACCTAAAAAAACTACAAGTAACGAGTATTGATGTGAAGGTAAGAGTTTGGGACCAGTATAACTTATCACCACTCAATGAGGAACAAGGTCAGCTATTTCGGGGAATCATAAAAGGCACAGTGGAAGAAGTAAAATTAGCCCATTCTTTAGGCTTTAAGCGAGTTATTGTAAGGGAGACATTCGAGCAAGGAGACGGTCTGACAAAACACAATATAGCCGCCTTAAGGACTGGGAACAAACGTAAGCTGGAAATGGACTTCTTGTTAGAAAATGCATCACAGTATTCCGTGGAAAAAATAAAAAAAATATGGAGAGGCGTTTTTTTGGCTGGAGCTGAAACGTTTATTTATAATGATGGGGACAGTCTTTTGCACCCCTTATCCGCCGCTAGAGTTCTAGGTCAGTTAGTTTCGAGCATGCCTGGGCGGATTGAATTCATTGCTCATAATGCTTATGGCTTGGCAACGGCGAATGCCTTAGGCGCAATCCAGGCTGGTGTGAGAAGAATTGGGACGGCCGTTGCTGGGGTGGGGTGCCAAGGACATGCTGCCTTAGAAGAAATACTTATGGCCCAGAAACATTTATTAGGCCAGAAAATAGGCGAGACCCAAGAAATCGCGACTATTTGTAAAACTATTTTAGCGGCTATCAAAGTACCCATTTCTAGTACGAAAGCTATTATTGGAGACGAACTTTTTGCCCATGAATCAGGAATTCATGTGGATGGGGTTCTTAAAAATCCACAGTTATATGAACCTTTTCCACCAGAGGAAGTGGGATTAACGCGAAAACTAGTCATTGGTAAACATTCAGGGACGGCCTCTATACAGGCTAAATTTCGGCAGTGGAATGTGGTAGTACCAGAGCTAGCGGTAAATAAAATTTTAGAAAGAGTGCGAAGGCTAGCTGTAGTGCAAAAAAGCCCTATAACGGATCAACAATTATGGGCAATCTATACTGCTGCAGTAGGAGAATAGTAAAGGAAGATGTTTATGAAAGACCGGCGAAAAGTAAAAATAGTAGATACAACTCTGCGAGATGGCGAACAGTCACCAGGAATTGTATTTTCGGCTTCTGACAAGGTCATGATTGCCAGTGCCCTTGATAAAGCTGGGGTAGAGTGGATTGAGGCAGGGGTACCCATTATGGGGAAAGAAGAAGAAGAGGCCCTAAAACATATACTAGCAGCGCCCCTAAAGGCTAAAATTATTGCTTGGAACCGTGCTGTAACAGCAGATGTTCTGGCCTCAGTACGATGCGGCTTTTCCTATGTGCATATTTCTGTACCTATTTCCGATTTGCATATTAAAGAAAAAATAAAAAAAACTCGCAAGTGGGTCCTTGAGGAATTAGAGCAAGCTATTTTGTTAGCAAAAAGCTTTGGCTGTACCGTATCGGTAGGAGCTGAAGATGCTGGGCGGGCTGATCGAGAGTTTTTTCTCCAAGTGGCGGAAGTAGCAGCAAAAAGGGGCGCTATTCACATTCGTTTTGCAGATACGGTAGGCTGTTTGACCCCTGTTAGCACTGCTGAACTTTTTAGCTTTTTACTTCCCCGTTGTTCTTTGCCAATTGAAGTGCATATGCATAATGATTTTGGTTTGGCTAGTGCCAATACGGTGGTAGCCCTGGCTGCTGGTGCGAATATGGCAAGTACGACCATTGCTGGTATTGGGGAACGAGCGGGTAATGCAGGACTAGGGGAAGTTGTGATGGCTCTTTATGATTTATATGGCATTGATAGTGGTGTTGATGTCGGGAGCTTAGAGAGTCTTAGTAAACTGGTAATGGAGCTAAGTGGCCTCCCAAAAGTGCCGCAGATTAGATTTCCAATGTTATATAAAAATCCAAGAAATGCTTGCATCTAGCAAGGTATTCTTGGATTTTTTACTATATAGGAAAATATAAGTTTAGAGAATGTCTTATTTCTTTTTGAGCGGGCCAGGTTCATGTTATTAACGCTCCACCATTAGCATTTGACTTCCGCTTATAATAACATGAACCCGTCCCTTGGGTTTTACAAAGGACGCGTAGCGTTTTTTTATGCAGGAATTTATGATTTTGGTATGGAAGTAGTAGAAAGGATACAGAATATATTTTTAGAAAAAATTATTATAGAAGATAAGGAGTAAGCCTTCTAGAGGCAGACAGAAGTGAAATGAACGTATTAAATATCTTTGAGATTATTGGGACAATCGCCTTTGCTGGAGCAGGGGCTTTGGTAGGGATACAAAAGAAGCTAGATGTTTTTGGCATCTTTATGTTAGCCTTGGTCACGGCTGTAGGGGGCGGTATTGTCCGTGATGTTTTGATTGGCATTACACCGCCGACAGCTTTTTTATATCCTATGTTTACAATTATAAGCTTGTTTACAGCAATTATTACATGTTTTGGATATCGGTGGTTTGCTAAATTTAATAATGTAATTTTAATTTGCGACGCCATTGGACTAGGAGCTTTTACGGCAGCTGGTGCGAATATGGCCTTTAGTTATGAATATAACAGGCTTTTTATAACGGTCATGATGGCAGTGCTCAGTGGTGTGGGTGGAGGCGTGATTCGGGATGTATTTGTAGGAGATGTTCCTTTTATATTTCGAAAAGAGGTATATGCTGTAGCCTCTATAGTCGGTGCCGTTTGTTTCTTTTATACCAGACCCCTATTGCCAGGAAGTGGCTCTATGTATCTATGTTTTACAGTTACAGTTGTAATTCGCATCATTTGTATGAAATATGATATTAATCTGCCAATATTGGGGACAAAAATACAAGGAAAAAATTAAATATTAGTATGGGAGAATAGAAAATGGATAACAAGAAAATTAATCAGTTACAGGCAGGGGATCAGCTTCAGAGCTTTTTTTTGGTTAAGGCTGCTGACTGCAAAACAACAAGTAATAATAAAAACTATCTTGATTTGACCCTCGTTGATCAGACGGGAGAAATCAACGCTAAGCTGTGGGATTATAATAGTGAAGAAGGAGAACAGTATATTCCTAATACCTTAGTGAAAGTTAAGGGCAGCGTTACGGAGTGGCAAAATAAAATGCAACTTAAAATTGATAAGATTAGAGTGGCGATAGAAGAGGATAAGCTAGATATAGGAAACTTTGTACCCGTCGCCCCTTATAGCCCTGAATTTATGTATGCTGAGATTGAAAGTTATATCCATAAGATTAAGCATCCAGATATACATAAGATTGTAGCAAGCTTAGTTGCTACTCATAAAGAAAAGCTATTACTTTATCCCGCGGCCAAACAAAATCATCATGCCGTACGCTCTGGTCTCATGTATCACATTATGACCATGCTACGGATGGGGGAAAAGGTTTGCGAAATCTATACAAAGCTAAATAAAGATTTATTATTTGCGGGTATTATTTTACATGATATTGCAAAGACAGCCGAGATGAATGCCAGTGAGCTAGGCATTGTTTCTGAATATACCATTGAGGGTGAATTGCTTGGACATATTATTCAAGGTATTAAAATCATTGAGAAAACAGCGACGGAGCTGGGGGCAGATCCAGAAGTGTCCTTATTGCTCCAGCATATGATTCTTTCCCATCACTATGAGCCTGCTTTTGGTAGTCCCAAAAAGCCGATGATTCCAGAAGGTGAAATCCTTCATTATTTAGATATGATGGATGCTAGAATGTATGATATGCATAAGGTACTAAGTAATGTGGAAGAAGGGAAACTTTCAGAAAAAGTATGGCTACTGGAAAATCGAAAGTTATATAAAGCTGCTGTACATAGAGAAGGGGAATGAAAAAGGGCACAACCGGAGTTTATTAAACTCCGCTGTGCCCTTATATTTTTTTGAAAAATTATAATTTTAATTGTGTTTTAATGCGTTCTACTGCTTCGAGAGTAGCTTCTTTATTACCAAAAGCAGTTAAACGGAAATACCCTTGGCCTGAGGGGCCAAAACCAGTACCTGGCGTACCGACAATATGAGTTTCCGTCAGTAATTTATCAAAAAATGCCCATGAATCCATACCTTTTGGTGTTTTGAGCCAAATGTACGGAGCATTGACGCCGCCAAAGGTTTCAAGGCCAATGCTTTCGAGACCATCCTTAATGATTTTGGCATTGGTCATATAATAATTAACTAATGCTTTTACCTCTGCTTGCCCTTCTGGAGAATAGACAGCTTCTGCACCTTTTTGGATAATGTAGGGTGTGCCATTAAACTTCGTAGTTTGTCTGCGGTTCCATAATTTATTTAAAGAATAACTTTCGCCACTAGCGGTAAGTCCCATAACGGTTTTCGGTACCACGGTAAAGGCGCAGCGCGTACCAGTAAAGCCAGCAGTCTTGGAGAAAGACCGAAATTCAATGGCTACTTCTTTAGCGCCTTCAATTTCATAAATGCTGCGAGGGAGTTCTGGATCTTGAATGTAGGCTTCATAAGCAGCATCAAATAAAATGATAGAGCCATTAGCCTTAGCGTAATCAACCCATTTTTTTAATTCTACTTTAGACAGTGTAGTGCCTGTAGGATTGTTAGGCACGCATAGGTAGATAAGATCTACTTTTTCTTTTGGTAATTCAGGAGTAAAGTTGTTTTCGGCATTACATGGCAGATAGGCTACATTAGCAAAAATACCATTGGAGAACTCGCCAGTTCTGCCTGCCATAACATTGGTGTCTAAGTATACAGGATAAACAGGATCTGTAATGGCAACCTTATTGTCGACGCCAAAGATTTCTTGGATATTACCTACGTCACTTTTGGAACCATCACTGACGAAAACTTCATCTGTTTCTAATTGAACGCCACGGGGGGCATAGTCAGTCTCAATAATTTTTTGGATAAGAAAATCATACCCTTGTTCAGGACCATAACCACGGAAGGATTCAGCCTTAGCCATTTCATCAACGGCTTTATGCATACCATCAATAACAGCAGGTGTTAAAGGCTTCGTAACATCGCCAATACCAAGGCGTATAATGTTTGCCTCTGGATTTTCAGCTTTAAAAGTAGTAACCCTTTTGGCTATTTCGGCAAACAAATAGCTGCCTTGTAATTTTAAATAGTTTTCATTGATTAATGCCATGTTATAAACTCCCTTCAAAATAACGTATAGTATGAACGAAAGAATTGCCTGTTATTGCACTCTATATTGCTAAATAACAAAAGCTCATTTGTCCCATATACAAGATTTAATTATACAATACAGGCTGACTTTCCTGCCTGATTGTAGAAAATATCGGTAAAAATCAGTATAGGTAGAAATTAGGGCTGTCTTTCTTGTGGTGCAAAATGAATAGTTATATTTACTATTTCTGGATGATTGCCAATGCGAACAGGTGGACCCCATGTACCGATGCCACAGGAAACAATAATTTGTAGGCTTTCTTTACGGAGATATCCCCAATCTAATTCATATATTCTTTTGGTAAGTAAATTGTTCGGGAAAAGTTGTCCCAAGTGGGTATGCCCCGATAGTTGCAGATCCGCACCTTGCTCAACGCCATCTTGAAGGCTATGGGGTTGGTGATCGAGGAGCAAAATAGGTAAGTTGTGATTGATACCTGCCATGATAGTATCCAAATCTAGCCTGCTAGTACCTGTATAACGCTTTCTTGACAAATCATCTCGTCCCACAAGATAAAAACTGTCGGCAACAAGGGTCCATTGATCGCGAAGAATATGTACCTTACCTTGCTCCAGATATTGCATCGCAACTTCTGGTTTTTGATCAAAATATTCATGATTGCCCAAAATGGCATAAGTACCATACCTAGGTCTTAAACGGGCGAAGTTAGCAATCATATTTTGATTAACAAGAACATCTACTTTGCTATCAATCATATCACCAGCTAGTAGCAGAACATCAGGTTCTAGTTGATTGATTCGATTGACTAGTTTTGTTAAATATCTATTATTGATAATGTTTCCAAGATGAATATCAGATACCATTACCACATGTAATGTTTCTAAGGAACCTGCCGCTTTGGGGATGGTGATTTCATAATTACGGGTGAGAGGATGGCGAGCATTCCAGGCTCCATAACTAATTAAAGAAATGGTAATAAAAAAAACTAGGATTACTATGAGGCTGGGGCGCCTTGTGATGCTATGGGGCAAAAAATACTGCTGTTTGTGAATCATTCGCAAAATATCGATGAACAAGGTAAACAAACATAAATAATAGAGGGTGGCTAGCCAAAAGGAACCAATTAATGTAAGGTTATCAATAAAAGCGGAGGGGAATAATGTTTCTCCTAAGCGAGCAAGAGGATAAGCCACTGCAAGTATACTAATGACTAATTTGTAGGAACTGCCTCGCGCCGAAGATGATCGGAGCTTAAGCCCCTGCCAACCTCGCCAAGCAATATAGTAATTAGCTACGCTATAAATCATCAACATGACGGTTATAGTTAGGTATAACTGGATATTCATAGTAATGCCTGTGCTCCTTTAGAGGATCATCATAATATAGTATTACTGTATCTTCTTTATCTATACTACTATATATCATTTCGCGATTAGAATAGTTTTTCCTGCAATCGGGAATATCCAGACCTATGTCTTGGATAGTAGACTTGCCATAAAGAAAAAACTGTTATCCACCTCAAGGCAGATAACAGTTTTATTGAAGTAATTATTCGCCAAGGATGGCTTTCAAATCCTCATCAGGAGTAGTGATAAGCTGGAGGCCAAAGCTTTCGTTTAAGACATTAAATACGTTTGGTGAAATGAAAGCAGGAGGGGTAGGCCCAATTCGGATGTTTTTAACACCAAGATGAAGTAGGGTTAAGAGAATCGCCACAGCCTTTTGTTCATACCAAGAAAGAACAAAAGATAAAGGTAAATCATTAACGCCGCATTTGAAGACGCTAGCTAAAGCAACTGCAACTTGAATACCAGAGTAAGCATTATTGCATTGTCCCAAATCCAGTAAACGAGGGATACCATCAATATCGCCAAAATCAATATCATTAAAACGATATTTTCCGCAAGCGACAGTAAGAATTACGCAGTCTTTAGGCACTTTTTGTGCAAGCTCAGTATAGTAATTACGTCCAACCTTGGCGCCATCACAGCCGCCAATCAGGAAGAAACGTTTAATTTTACCAGTTTTAACAGCGTCCACGATTTTGTCAGCCAAACTAAGAATAACGTTATGATGGAAACCAGTAGGCAAGGTATAGCTGCCAGCTGTTTCTGGTAACATTGGTAGCGCTTTAGCATGGGCAATGATTTCTGAGAAATCACGATCAAGGATTTGTTTTCCCCCTTGTAGCCCTGTGATATTGCGCATATAAATGCGATCGCCATAAGTAGTTTTATCCGTTAATGGCATTACACAGTTGGTGGTAACCAAAATGGCACCAGGGAAATTTTCGAATTCCGTACGTTGGTTCTGCCAAGCGGTACCAAAATTGCCGACTAAGTGCTTATATTTTCGCAGTTCGGGGTAGGAATGGGCAGGTAACATTTCTCCATGAGTATAAATGTTAATGCCAGTACCTTCTGTTTGTTTTAGAAGCTCTTCCAAATCCAATAGGTCATGGCCGGTGATTACAATACCATGGCCAGCTCGAGTGCCAGTAAATACAGTGGCAGGAGTTGGTGACCCAAAACGTTCTACATGGACCTTGTCAAGGACCTCCATAATTCTAAGATTCATTTCACCGCATTTCAAAACCATTTCAATATGTCTTTCAAGGCTGAAATTCACATTGGTCAGGGTGAAGAATAAAGCATCATGCATAAAGGCATCTACTTGTTCATCCCTAGCTCCAAGCTCTCTAGCATGATGAGCATAGGCTGAAATTCCTTTTAAACCAAATACCAGTGTATCTTGCAGACTGGCAATATCCTCATTTTTTCCACAAACCCCTACTTTGGTACAGCCTGTACCAGCTGCAGTTTGTTCACATTGACGGCAAAACATACTCATGTGAAATCCCCCTTCTATTTTATAATTAGAATCATAATAATATAGTAACAGTAGAGCGACATTATGGATGTGATGCATATCACAATTTGCAAAAAAAAGGATATTAGCGATCTTTAAATGGTTGGATACTTGTGATTACAATATCAATATGATCACCATTTTTTACAAGGGCTGTATATTCTGTGGGGTGGTTATTTAAATGAATGGTTACAAGGCTGCCTGTTGGCAAGCTTCTCGTATCAAACTCGGCAGCTAGTAATACATCGCTAATAATAGGATGTTGCTGCTCGGTATAAGAAAAATCAATAATGCTGCCATCGGGAGCAATATCGGTAATTTTTGCAGGTGCATTGTTCATGGTAATAGTAACTTGGCGTAAGGGGATGGTGCATTCGGTGTCGTTAAAGAATACGGTAAGAACATCTTTTGCAAGATCTTCCAGCCCTAATAACTCGCCAATCGTGGGTTCGGGAGGGTTAGTAACCATAATAGAATCTCTTGGCTTTATAGGGGTAGAGCCAAAAACAGTATCTTGATTCAGAGTATATTGAGGACGAGTGCTATAGATACGTTCAGCACTATTTATAGTATAGGTATAGCGAATCGTAGCCAGTTCATTGCCTGTTGATGCTAAGACTTCATCTAAAGTAATGGGCGGGCGATAGGAGACTTGATCTCGATCAGCAAGTAGGGTGCTGTGCTCCATTGGTATTCCATTTATAAGAAGGGTTGGCGGTATTTCATAAAGCTGATCATTAATGAAAATTGGAAAGGTAGTTGGAGTCGCTACAATGTCATGAAAATAAATGGTTGGTGTAGCGCCATCCATGCCTTTGATTACTTTGATCACATCATTGTCATTGATGCTATCAGTTAGGGAGGCTTTCATACCGTTAAGTTCAATCTGACTTGCTTTACCATGGGTGCCAGGAAAAAATCTTGTTTCTTCATTAATGTTAATGGTCATGCCCATACCAGGCCGGCCGCGGAGACCGCGCATATCAATACCAGCAGCTAAGAGAGCATCGGCAATTGTTAATTGACCTAGATTAAAGAGACGTATTGGCTGGCTATTTAATGTCACATTAATGAAGTTCAAGGTAGGGCTGGCAGAAAGCTTCAAGATGCCAAGGGGTGTTACAGCATCAGGAGTACAAAGATCTGCTGGCACCTTTGTAATACCTTCGATGGTATCAGGGCGGCGAATGGCAACTCGTGCTGATGGAATATCAAGGGCCTGAGCGAGAAGCTCTGGTAACATAGGGGTGAGGGAACCGCCGCCTACCAAGAGGACTGCTTGAGGAGGTACAGCATTGAGAGTCATAATTTGGAGCGCAATTGCTTGGGTGAGATGTGCCACATCTTGGGTAATACCCTCAATGATTTCAGTAGCTGCTACACTATGGCTAAAGCCTAGTACATCATTAAAATGGATGGTTTCATTTTGAGGGTCATTTAATTGACGCTTTACTTTTTCGGCTACATTAAAATCCAAAAGGAATTTTTGTGAAATGGCTTCGGTAATTTCATCGCCAGCACAAGGTACCATGCCATAACCTGTGACAGAACCATCCTTGGTAATGGCCACATCGGAAGTGCCTGCCCCGACATCCACCAAAACCAGATTGAGATGACGCATGGTATGAGGAATGAGGACGTTAATGGCCGCAATGGGCTCTAATGTCAGAGTCGCCATTTCTAATTTTACTTCTGTAATGGCAGACTGTAGGGAATCAATAACTTGTTTAGGAAGAAAGGTAGCAATAAGCTCCACACGAGCGATTTTGCCCCGTTGTCCAATGAGGGTTTTTAAGGGAGTGCCATCAAGTATGAAGCTAATTACACTATAGCCTACACAATAGTAGGCAGTAGGATCTTTGATGGTGCTTGAAGTGGCAATACTATGCTGAGCGGCTTGAATGGCCGCTAGTTCCAAGGCATATTCATCCCCCTTGGTAAGGGCACCTCGTTCTGAAGTTTCAATTTCGGCTTGTGCGGTAATGGTACATAAGGCACGGCCTGCTGCAGCTACCGATACCTTTTTTAGGGTGCCGCAAGTTTGCTCTAATTTGCTTTTGACTTCAGCAATAATCTTGGCTACTTCAGGTACATCATTAATTTGTCCATCTAGCATGGCCCGGGTGTTATGCTCTTGCCGTTCGCAGGCTAATATTTGAATGCTATCATTTACTTTTTCGCCAACAAGACCGACTACACTACGTGTGCCAATATCCAATGCAAATAGCAGATTTTTTTCCATATATTACTCCTTCGTATGTTAATTTATCCTAATAAAAGGTTTGATCTTATCGTACACTTAAGACTATATAGAAGCTTTGTGTTTCTTATGTTCGCTTTTTGTTGCTGATTTCCTTTTTGACTGGTATAATTGCTGTGTCTAATAAAAGAAATATTTGTCTATCTGTAATGTTTTTTGCAAAAATGCGTAATAAATAAAGAAGAATCTAGCGTGGCAAGACCTTAGAGAGATTGAGAGGAGTTACACTGTGTCACAAATTCATATTGTTGTAGATAGCTGTGCTCAAGTTACCAGAGAAATGATTGAAACATATCCCAATTTGCATACTGTTTCTTTGAAAGTGCGAATTGGCGATAAGGAATGGGATGAAGAGAAGCTTTCTACGGCAGAATTATTTGTAAATGCTAAGGAATTGAAAAGGCATCCCCAAACTTCACAGCCTGCCCCAGGGGATTTTATTAAAATATGCAAGCCACTCATTGATGATGGTAAAGACATTATCATTATTACTGTGTCAGGCGGGCTTAGCGGTACCATTCAAGGTGCTAAAAATGTTGCCAAGATCCTAGATGAAAAACGGATTCATATCGTTGATTCAGGTACTGCATCCATTGGCATGGTGCAATTGGTCACTGCTGCTTTGAATATGGCTGCTGTGGGAATGGAAGTCACAGCAATTGTAACTAAATTAGAAGCCATGATTGAAGCAACACATACTTTTATTCTAGTTGATACCTTGGAATATTTATATAAAGGCGGTCGTATTGGCGGAGCTGCTGCCTTATTTGGTACCATTTTGCAAATTCGTCCGGTTCTACATTTGGTGGATGGGAAAGTTGCGGTACTCGATAAGGTACGTACCAAACAGCGAGCGATAACTCGTATGTTAGAAGAAGTACAAAAATATTCGAATTTGCAATATATTGGGATTGGAACTGTTGAGGATCCAGCAGAAGGGGAGAAAATAACCACTCGGCTTAAAGAATTGTATCCTAATACCTCCATATTACCTGCTACCATTGGTTCTGCATTAGGTACTCATTTGGGAGAAGGCATGATTGGCATTGTAATTCAAGAAAAAATATAAGAAAGAGCATTTTTAGCAGACAGGAGGATTTTATATGCAGGAGCCTATTGAGTGGGTCACAGGTAATCATTTTCGCAATATGATTTTGCGATCCTACCAGACTTTTAAGCGGGAACACGAATATATTAACAGTTTGAATGTATTTCCAGTTCCTGATGGTGATACAGGTACGAACATGTTGTTAACCCTAGGAGCGGTAGCACGGGGAGTAAGTGATGTTCCTAATGGTGGTATCGGCTATCTGAGTAAACTTGCTGCAGATAGTGCTATTATGGGAGCAAGAGGCAATTCGGGTGTTATTTTATCTCAAATTTTTCGTGGGATTGCCCGAGGATTAGGGGACAAAGAACGGGCCACATCTTCAGAAGTGGGTAAAGCCTTTCAATATGGTGTGCTATACGCTTATCGCGCGGTATCCAAGCCCGTAGAAGGTACTATTCTTACCGTAGCTAAAGGTATTGCGAAGGGTGCCCATCGGGCGGTGCGGGAAGGTTTAGCCTTTGTAGATATTTTAAGCCAAGCCATCGAAGCTGGTGAAGCAGAACTTAAAAAAACGCCGGATCTTTTGCCAATCTTAAAAGCGGCTGGCGTAGTAGATGCTGGCGGTAAAGGTTTAATCGTGTTTCTAGCCGGTTGTTTGGAAGGTTTGGACGGTGAGTATACAGGGGCTAAAGTCGATTTGAGCAGTGCCTTAAAGGCAGTAACGAATGAAGAGCCTAAAGTGGATTTAGTTTATCCTTACTGTACGGAAGTGTTAGTAAAGAGCTGCAATATTAGTGTAGGTGAAGTAAAAAAACAACTTACAGAGATTGGTGATTCTTTAGTGGTAGCAGCAGGCAGTAATTTTATGAAAATCCATATTCATACTGGGCGACCTGGGGCCGTGCTAGAATTGGCTAGAATATGGGGAACCTTGCATGATATTAAAATTGACAATATGGCAGATCAGCACCAACATCGTTTAGAGATAGAAGAAACGGTTCAGGAACCAAGTGGTATTAAAATTATTAGTGTAGCTGCAGGGCAAGGGTTGGCAGACATTATGGACCAAATGGGCGCTAGTATCGTCATTATGGGCGGACAAACCATGAATCCACCGGTAGAGGATTTTATAGATGCTGTACAGCGGGGTAATGGGGAAAAATACATTATTCTGCCTAACAATAAAAATATTATACTAGCCGCTGAACAAGTGAAAAAGATGTTAGGTGATCGGGTGGAGATTGTACCAACTGTAAATGTTCCGCAAGGTCTGGCGGCATTGGTAGCCTTTGATCCGGAGCTAGATATACAAAGTAATGTAACACGAATGACACAATGTCTTGGCCAGGTTACGGCTGCTGCTGTTACAAAAGCAGTACGAGATAGTATGGTTGGGGATCGGAAAGTGGTTTCCGGAAAATTTATTGGTGTAATCGATAGTAAGGTGTTAGTTGATGCTGATGATGTAGGTACAGCCTTGCTGAAAGTGGTACAAATCTTATTGGAGCCTGAAAAGGAAATTATTAGTTTATATTATGGTGCCAATATGAAGGAAACGGAAGCTCTGCAATTGGCAGAAGATCTAGGTAACTCTTTTCCTGATATAGAAATACAGGTCTATCCTGGCGGACAGCCCTATTATCATTTTATTATTAGTATTGAATAGCTTATTAATGGAATTTTAATGCCTTCCCGTTTCTACTTTCTTTTTTTAAATATTATGTATATAATGTAAGGATAAAGTGTATAATGTTTTTTGAATATTATCCTGAAACGGGGAAGGGGATTTTTATGTCTGAAAGAATAAGTTTACAGGATGTACTTAGGGATTATGGCTTGCCATTAGTGACGTTGGATGTTACAGCTTCAGAAACAGAGTCTCATAAATTACGTGAGCATTTGAAGAAGTTGACTAAAGATAAAGAACAAGGATATTTAGAGGTAAATTGCTCTTTTTTCATTGATGTCCATGATATTGACCGTTATTTGTTAGGTGAAATGCCTAATTTATCAGCAATTTATGCCTTTCCAGAAAACGTAAAGGTGCATCGTGAGGAATAAGGAGTTATGAAAAAGATTTGGCTTTGGCCAAATCTTTTTTTGTAGAATCAGCAACGGTCCTTATGGCTTCAAATTTTTTTAGTAGGAAGGAAAATGCAGGATTTTGTTGACCAGATGGTAAATATAGTATTATGTTTGTAGCTGTTTTCAATCTTATTTTCCGAAGGCTAATAAGGGTTAGCTGCAATAGTAGATAAGGAAGGGTGGGATCATCTTGAACAAATTTATGAAAGTTGCCAACGAAGAAGCTTTTCACGGTATGAAAAATAATGAGGGTGGACCTTTTGGAGCTGTCGTTATTAAAGATGGTGTAATTATAGCGCAAGGTCATAATGAAGTTCTAAAAACCAATGATCCTACAGCCCATGCAGAAGTGGTTGCTATTCGTAAGGCGGCATCCTTGCTAGAACGCTTTGATCTGTCAGATTGTGAAATGTATGCTTCTTGTGAACCTTGTCCCATGTGTTTATCAGCGATTTATTGGTCGCGTATTAAAAAGATATATTTTGGCTGTACAAAAAAGGATGCTGCTTCTATTGGATTTGATGATAATGCTATCTATGAGTTCGTCAAAAATCCTGCAGCATATACGGATTCCTTAGAACTAGTTCCGATAGATAGGGAAGAATGCTTAAAGAGTTTTGAACTCTGGCTTAAAAAAACAGATAAAGTCGGATACTAAAGAGGTCGATAGACGTCAAAAAAGGTCAGCATATGCTGACCTTTTTTGACGTCTATTTTTCCTGGGGAACCTGCTTGAGACTTAAAGCAATACGATTACGATTTTCATCCACACTTAGAATCATAACATCTACAATATCACCGACAGAGACGACATCAAGTGGATGACGGAAGGGTTTATTACTAAGCTCTGAACGGTGGATGAGGCCGTTGATCTTAATGCCGATATCTACAAAGGCGCCAAAATCAATAACGTTATGCACAGTACCTTTGACGATAGCGCCAGGGGTGAGTTCTGATAACTTAACAATATTTTTGCGAGTCATAGGAGCAGGCATATCTTCACGAGGATCACGGCCTGGCTTAGCTAGTGCTGCTAAAATATCTCGAACGGTGGGTTCACCTGCTTCAAGTTCAGCAGCTAAGGCAACAGCATCTGCTGCTTTTACTGCTTCTTGAATGAGCTGTAAGGTAGCCTTATTTTTTAGATCTTGCGTTTCAAAGCCAAGTTTGCCTAGAATAGAAGCAGCTAATTTGTAAGATTCTGGATGTACTGGTGTGTTATCAAGAGCGTTATCTCCTTCTTTAATACGCAAGAAACCAGCACATTGTACAAAAGTGGCTTGTCCTAAACGAGCTACTTTTAGAAGCTGAGCTCGATTGGTAAAAGAACCTTTTTCATCTCGGTAAGCTACAATATTTTTAGCAACAGTAGCATTAATGCCCGATACATGTTTTAAAAGTTCAATAGAAGCAGTATTAAGCTCTACGCCAACATGGTTAACAGCAGATTCTACTACATTTGAGAGTGTGCCGCTAAGTTCTTTTTGATTAACATCATGTTGGTACTGACCAACACCGATGGATTTCGGGTCTATTTTTACTAATTCTGCGAGAGGGTCTTGTACTCGGCGAGCAATAGATACTGCGCCGCGCAGGGTGACATCAAGATCAGGCAGTTCATCTTTTGCCAATTTGGATGCGGAGTAGATGGAAGCTCCTGCTTCATTGGTAATAAGATAATGGACAGGTAGGTTATGGGTGCTAATAAGTTGGGCTGTAAATTCTTCCGTTTCATAGGAAGCTGTACCATTGCCAATTGCAATGAGGGTTACGCCATATTTTTGGATGGCGTCTAGCACAATTTCAGCGGACTTAGCTTTTTGCCCCTCTCCCATGGTGACATAGATAACACTTGTCATAAGAACCGTGCCAGTAGGGCTGACTACCGTAGTTTTGCAGCCTGTGCGAAAACCAGGATCGAGGCCCATTACAGTATGCCCGGCAAAGGGTGGCTGTAAGAGCAATTGGCGCAGGTTGAGACCAAAAACGCGAATGGCTTGTTTTTCAGCATTGTCTGTTAGCAGTGAGCGTATTTCTCGCTCTAGGGCTGGCAATAACAATCGCTTATATCCGTCGGTAATTCCATCAATAATACATTGACTAAAAATAGATGTCCCTCGATTAACTTGACGGCAAATCAGCTGAATATTACTTTCATGGGGTGCGATAAGACTTACTTTCAGTAAGTCTTTCGCCTGACCGCGATTAATGGCTAATATGCGGTGAGAAGGAATGCGATTTACAGGTTCTTTATATTCTTTATAGGTAAGAACTTCTTTGCCAGCTTCTTCGCTGACGGCTAGGGTGGTGTTGATTTCCGCTGTTTGCCACAGCTGCTTGCGGAGAAGGGCGCGAATATCTGCTCGTTCACTTACGGTTTCTGCAATAATATCTAAAGCGCCAGCAAGGGCATCTTCAGGGGTAGTAATTTCTTTTTCCTCGTTAACAAAAGCTTCAGCAATAGTAAGGGGTGTTCCTTCTGTAAGCTCTTGGGCAAGAATGATCTCAGCTAAAGGCTCTAGGCCTTTTTCACGAGCAATTTGAGCACGGGTACGCTTTTTTTGCTTATAGGGTAAATATAAATCTTCTAAGTCTTGCAATTTAGTGGTTTCGTTAATAGCAGCGGCTAGCTCAGGTGTCAGTTTACCCTGGGCTTCAATCGTGGCAATGATATCTTCTTGGCGTTTTACTAAACTGCGTAAATATTGGAGACGTTCCTCAGTGATGCGCAGTTGCTCTTCATCGAGTTCACCTGTTACTTCTTTGCGGTAACGGGCAATAAAGGGAACAGTATTTCCTTCATCTAATAGTTTTATGGTAGCTTCTATTTGTAAAACTTTTACTCTTAGTTCCTGGGCGATTAAATTTGTAATATCAGTATGTATCATAATGCACCAACTTTATCATTTTTAGATAGTTCTTTTATTATATCACAAATGAAAAGAGATATTGTATAGTATCTTTGAATAAAGCTCATGCTATGATAGCGCGATACCAATAAGAAAATCAGAAAGGAGGGATATTTGTGTTATCATCAAAAGAAGTGATGCAATTAGAAGATCTTTTGGGCATGGAACAAACAACGGTAAATGTTTTGAAGGGGTTTGCCAGTAATATTCAGTGTCAGCAAAGTAAACAATTGTTCCAAAAAATGGCGCAAAAAAATCAAGAGCATTTCCAGACACTTAGTAAGCATTTGAGTGCAGGTCAAACTCTGCAATAATGATAAAAAGAGGTGATAGTATGGTACAAGGGAATCAACAAAATCAGCAAGGGCAAAGTCAGCAAATGAACCAATTCGCCCAGGGCAGCCAGTTTTCAGAAAAAGATATACTACAATTAGCATTAAATGAAACGAAACATACTGCAGAAGCAATCAATACCTATATCCTAGAGGCTTCCAATGAACAGCTTAGACGGGATTATATGACAATTCTCGGTGATGTTTATAATCAGCAAAAAGAAGTATTTAATTTAATGCAGCAAAAAGGATTTTACAATGTAGAAGATGCCACATCTCAGCAAATGACTCAAGCGCAAAGCAAGTTCAGCGGACAAATGCAATAAGTACGGTGTTAAAATAGGCTCTGTGGATGCTCCACAGAGCCTATTTTAGTTGCGTTCTATGTCATTTGCCAATCTTGTTAGCGGTTTCTCTTGACAATAGTTTTTAATCTATATTACAATGCAGATAGAACTAGTGAATAATTGTTTTCCTATAGTAATAAAGTCATAAGATAGGTGGTGAATATATGGAAATCTGTATAACTTCTTTGTTGAGAGAAAAGGGGTTTAAAGTTACGCCCCAACGTTTAGCAATTTATAGTATGCTAGCAGCTACAAAATCCCATCCAAATGCGGAAATGATTTTTAATGAACTGCAGCCTATGTATCCCACCATGAGTTTAGCTACTGTTTATAAAACTATGGAAATTCTCAAAGAAATTGGATTGGTAAAAGTATTAAATGCAGGGGAAGATAGTTTCCGCTATGATGCTGATACTAGTAACCATCCCCATGTAAGATGCATGGAATGTGGCCAGGTTGAGGATGTTGAACATATAGATTCTACGGAATTTGTAAATCAAGTATCACAAGGTACGAAATACCACCTAATGGGCCAACAATTCTATTTTTATGGAATTTGCCCTGAGTGTCAGCCAAAAGAATTTAATTAAAAAATAGATGTTGTAAAAAACCTGATCAAATGTGATCAGGTTTTTATTTCTATATAGGAAAGTATAAGTTTAGAGAAAGCCTTGTTTCTTTTTGAGCGCGCCAGGTTCAGGTTAGTTTATCTTTTTCCAGCCGGCAAGCTTTAAAAATATTTTTCTTGCAGAGCTGGCAACAATCCTGGTTAATATGCTCTAGGGAATAAGTAATAGCGTTAGAAGTGTGTGGGAAAATGTGATCTTCACCAATCTTGTCGTATAGACCCGTAGTTCTAAGCTTCTTTTCTGGTTGTCCAGTTAAGCCGCACATTAATACTAACAGGCCCTTCTGTTGCAGATTTTCCACAATGGTTCGAAGATGATTTTCACCGGTGATATCGATTAAAGGAACCTTACTCATACGTAAAATGATAATTTTAGGATCATAGTTAATAGTATTCATTATGCTTTGCGAAAACATCTGGGCTGCTCCAAAAAAGAGAGGCCCTTCAATACTAAAAATACTAATTTGGGGACAATCATGGGCGGCTAAGGTAGCTTGTTCGGTAATATCAACAAGATTATTTTCCTGATCAGGCACGACTTGGGTTACGACCATGATTTCACTCATGCGTTTCACAAACAGCATCATTGCCAGGAGTAAACCTACTTCCACGGCGACTGTCAGGTTGGCAAGGAGAGTCAGGAGAAAAGTAATAATTAATACGCCTGCGCTCAAGGATCGTACTTTTAAGATGCCAAGAAAGGCGCGATGTTCACTCATGTTATAGGAAACAATCATCAGTACAGGAGCCATACTTGCTAAAGGAATGAGGCCTGCATAAGGAGCTAAAAGTAGCATAGTAGCAAGGACGAAGAGGGCAGAAATAACGATGGAATAACGAGTGGCAGCTCCGGATTTAATATTCGTTGCCGTACGTGCAATAGCACCAGTAGCTGGTATGCCTCCAAATAATGGCGTTACCATATTGGCAATACCTTGTCCAATTAATTCCTTGTTACTATTATGCTGAGTCCCTGTCATACCATCGGCAACCACAGCGGACATTAAGGATTCAATCGCCCCTAAGATGGCGATGGTTAGTGCAGGTTGGAGAAGCTGGTGAAGCTTTTCTAGAGTGAAATCAGGAATCTTCATAGTAGGTATATCGCTAGGTATTCCGCCGAAGGTAGAGGTGATAGTGCTAATTTCATGGGGAAAGAAGAAAGTGGCCACAGCGGTAGAAACAAGAAGGCCTGCCAGTGAACCAGGCACTTTGGGCAGAAAGCGGGGTGTAATAAGAATAACCACTAAACAAATAGTGGCCGTTAGTGCACTATAATAATTAATCGTATAAAGATGAGCAATAACATCTTGCATGGTAGCAATAAAACTTTCGTGTCGTTCAAGGCCGGTAAGACCCAAGAAATTGGAAATTTGACCGCTAAAGATATTAACGGCAATACCTGCCGTGAAGCCGATAGTTACGGAGCGAGGGATAAATTTGATCAATGAACCCATATCTAAAAGTCCCATAAGGATTAAAATAATTCCAGAGAGAAAGCCAGCAATCAGCAGGTTTTCATAACCATACATAAGGACAATAGAGAGTAGGATGGGTACAAAAGCCCCTGTTGGACCAGCAACCTGATAGGAACTGCCACCGAATAGGGCCACCAAGCAAGCAGCAATAATGGTAGTATAAATACCATGTTCTGGATTAGCTCCAGATGCAATGGCAAAGGCCATGGCAAGGGGCAATGAGATCACGCCTACGGTAAGGCCAGAGAGAAGATCTTTTTTAAAACAGCTTGAAAAGTAAGATTGAAGTGGGTTAATAATACTGGAAGACATGTAAAGACTCCTTTCGAATTCTGAGAAAATGAGATATTCATCATTATACACCCATACTAAAATCATATACAATATCAACATGTTGAAATATTTATATATTTATAGTATTATTATATATAAATAACCATATGTTTATATATTTGAATATTTAAAGATAATTTCATTAAAATGTCCCCAAAAGAAATTGATATGAGAAGGAGTCGAGCTATGAATCGCGATGTGCAACAATTTAAAGCAGAATTTTTTAAGGCTTTGTCCCATCCCCTACGTGTTCATCTTTTAGAAATCTTGTGCCAGGGGGATAAAAATGTAAATGAATTACAGCTTTTATGCGGGGCAGAAGGTTCAGCCGTTTCACAACAACTAGCGATTCTTCGTAATAAAAAAATCGTGACGGCTCGCAAAGAAGGGACACGGGTATTATACTCTTTGCAAGATCCAATGATTAAAGAACTGTTAGGTATCGCAAAGCAAATCTTTAACAATCATTTGATTGATGCTGTTAGTATGTTAGATCGTTTTCATAAAGAAAAATAACATAGGGGGAATAGGAATGGAATTGGCAAAATATATTGATCATACTATTTTAAAACCAGAGGCTACAGCCCAAGATGTTGAGCGTTTATGTGGTGAAGCTAAAACCCATCAATTTGCAGCAGTATGTGTGAATCCCTGTTATGTGGAATTAGCTGCGACATTGCTCAGAGGGACAGGGGTTAAAGTAGCGACGGTTGTTGGTTTCCCTTTAGGGGCTAATTTATCACTGGTAAAGGCTTTTGAAACAAAGCTTGCTGTTCAGCAGGGGGCTGATGAAGTGGATATGGTGATTAATATCGGTGCAGCCAAGCTTGGTAAGTGGGATGCTGTACTTACAGATATTAAGGAAGTAGTAGCGGGAGCAGACGGTCGTACTGTAAAAGTAATTGTAGAGACGTCCTTATTAACGGCTGCTGAAAAAGCAAAGGTTTGCCAGGTAGTACTCGATAGCGGCGCCCATTATATAAAAACTTCTACAGGGTTTTCTACAGGTGGTGCTACTGTTGCTGATATTGCTTTATTTAAAAGCATTGTTGGTGAAAGAATTGGCATTAAAGCATCAGGCGGTGTTCGTACTCGCCAAGACGCAGAGGCTATGATTGCTGCAGGAGCCACTCGACTTGGGACAAGTGGTGGAGTTAGTATTAATAAGTAGTTTACATAAAATACCGATAGGCAGAAGGGTATGCCTATGATACAATTGGCATCTGTAACTCGTAAATAGAGATGAGGATGCCCTATGCGAAATGTTATAGTGCAAGATACTAGCCTAATAACAATCATCATTGGTTTGATTCTTATTGTACTGTTACTTTCGGGTATGTTGACGCGCCCGCAGATGTGGGTATACCCTCTAGTACGTCAGGCTGTACAACTTAAAGTGGATTTTGAAACTCGTGATATGATCGTACATGAAACAGAACATTTTAAAATTAAATATACTAAGGTGGATGCTGATACCATAGGACTTATTGCAAAGGCCTCAGAAGCCGCCTATCTTCCTGTCACTCATGAACTGGGATATGCACCCCAAGGAAAGACCTTGATTTTGGTTCAGCCCAATCGAAATGAACTACGAAAAGCCTTTGGTTGGTCTGGCAATGAAAGTGCGATGGGTGTATATTGGGGCGGTGTCATTCAACTGTTATCACCTAATATATGGCTCAGTGATGGAGAGTCAGTACAAGAATTTATTCATTCAGGACCTATGGTGCATGAGTATACTCACTTGGTGTTTGATCATCTGACAAATGGTAATTATCCTCGTTGGTTTACAGAAGGCTTAGCGCAATATGTGGAATATCGTGTCAATGGATATGAGTGGCAAACGCCGAATAATAGACTAGATGGTAAGTTATATACCATGGCTGAACTAGAGAAAGACTTTGATGAATTGCCCAATCAGTCTTTAGCGTATCGCCAGTCTTTGGCTGCGGTACGATTTATTGGCGAAGTGTATGGTGAAGAAGCATTACGAAATGTAATTGCTAGTTTACAGGTTGGGCAGAGTATGAAGCAGGCAATACAAAAGAACGTAGGACTCACTGCTACTGATTTTGAACAATCATGGCAACAGTGGGCGATGAAGAATATGGAAAAGCAAAAAGAAAAGCACTAAGAGATATACCTAAAAAGTATATTTCTTGGTGCTTTCCTTCTTAACTACTGCTCTCAACGGATGAAATACGAAGTTTTTCTAAGAGCTCGATAATTTTTTTGTTTTGTACGATGATGATTTCTTGATTTTGTACAACTGTTTTTAAAGGAGCTGTACCTTCGTGAATTTCATCAAGCATCATTTTAAACATTTTTTCAGGACTCGCCATAGATGAAATGCCTCCTATGTCTTTCTTTCCGCGTAACCTCCTATAGCCTATGCTAGGGAAGCTTAAAGAGTGCCTGTGCATTGTACTATGCTAGGTTAGGTGCTACAATAATCATAATTGTTGTTAAAGGAAAGGGGATAATTTCAGCATATGAAAATTTTTCATGCTTGTGATATTCGTGGCATTGCCGGCAGCGAACTCACAAATGAGATAGCACATAAAATTGGGTTGGCAATTGGCGTAAAGCTTACAGGACAAAAAGTAGTAGTGGGTGGTGATGTTCGTCTGTCAACGCCAGTGCTAAAAGAGATTATGATCAAGGCTTTAATGCAGTCAGGTTGTAATGTAATTGATATTGGGACTGTGGCAACACCTGTTTTTTATTATGCCATTAAAGCCAAAGGGGCAATGGGTGGTGTAATGGTCACAGCATCTCACAATCCAGGCCCTTATAATGGTTTTAAACTGGTGTTTGGTCCGAGACCTGTTAGTGAAGCTGACATTCTAGAAATAAAACAACTGGTGGAAGAGAATGCTCAAGTATCAGGTAGTGGTACAATAACAAACCTACCTATTATTGAGGATTATATTACCAATACCGCTGTTTTGGCCGAGTTCAGTACACTGCGAGTGGTAGTAGATGCTGGTAATGGAGCAACAGCGGAGATTGCACCAGCTTTGTTTCGGCGGCTAGGTTATGAGGTTGTAGAACTATACTGCACACCAGATGGCAATTTTCCTAATCGTTCCCCGAACCCAGCCTTAGCGGAGAATTTGCAAGGTCTTGGGGAAAAGGTAAGAGAAAGTAATGCCCATTTAGGGGTGGCTTTTGATGGTGATGGTGACCGAGTCGCCTTTGTGGATGAAAATGGGCGAGCAGTAGATAATGATGATATTATTGTACTGCTAGCGCGCTATTATCTAGAAAAAGAACCAGGGGCTATTGTCTATGATGCCAAATGCTCTATGGTTGCCCCTGAGGAAATTCTCAAAGCTGGGGGCAAGCCCGTGATGGCCAGAGCAGGTCACACCTTTAGTAAGGCTGCTTTTCTGCAAGAAAAAGCATTATTTGCAGGGGAAATTAGCGGCCACTTCTTTTTTCGAGAACTAGGTTATGATGATGGTATGTTTTCAGGATTAAAGATTTGCGAGTTTGTTGCTCATCATGGCTCTTTGGCAAAACTGGTAGATGGGATTCCGAAATATATCCTAACCCCGGATATTCGAATATCTTATAAAGGCAGAGATAAGGAAGAGATCTTGGATGCTGCGGCAGAAAAGTTAGCCCAGTATCATCCGAACCGCATTGATGGTGTTCGGATTGACTTTGCTGATGGGTGGGGAATGATTCGTTCTTCCGTTACGGAACCTTTGTTTACACTCCGTTTTGAGGCAAAATCAGAGAAACGGCTCCGTGAAATTATTGAACTTTTATTATCGGCATTGCCCGCAAACATTCAAATGGCGGTCATGGAAGCATTACAATAGAAGGAGAAACTACAATGCAAGTTCATGTTTTAGCAAGTGGCAGTACAGGAAATGCAATTTTGTTGGATTTTAAAGAAACAAAAATATTAGTGGATGCTGGCATCAGTACCAGGCGCATCAAAAATAGCTTGGCCGAACTTGGCATCTGCATAGAAGAACTGGATGGGGTTGTTATTACACATGAACACCGAGATCATGTAAGTGGCCTAGCAACGATGACAAAAAAGTACAATGTACCTGTCTATGCCAGTATGAATACTTGGGGTGCGATGTATTGCCGAGAATCTATACCAGACCAATGTTGCAAGGTATTACCTAAGGTTTTAGAAATGGGAGACGTTAGAATTGAGCCGTTTAGCATTTCCCATGATGCTGCCGATCCAGTAGGTTTTCGGTTTTATCGGGGAGAGGACAAATGCAGTGTGGTCACAGATCTAGGATTTGTCACAGAGCATGTGAAAGAAGCCATTGCCCTTAGTGATATTCTTGTCCTAGAATCTAATCATGACATTGAGATGTTAGAAAATGGGGCCTACCCATGGCATTTGAAACGGCGAATTATGAGCAATCGAGGTCATTTATCCAATTATGATGCAGGCTGGACCTTAGCAAGACTAGAGAGAAAGCCTAGTATGCAAGTCTTTTTGGCTCATATGAGTCAGCAGAATAATGACCCAGAACTTGCCATGCATACCGTTAGTACGATTTTAACGGAGTATGGCTGTAAACTTGGTTCAGAGATAGAACTGTATAAAACCTATCCTGATCGCATTGTAAGTAGTAATCGTCTACTTTTAGAGAAAACATGTAATATGTAAGGAGGTAGTGTGATGTACAAAAAATATGCACCCTTTTTTATTATTGCCGTGATTGGTGCGCTGATTGGGGGCAGCCTAGTTTTAGGATATGGGGATATTTTCTCAGCAAAACCTACACCGAACCAAACAGTGCCAATTCAAAATCTACTGCAAGCACCCACCGCCCAGGCTCAGGTATCAGAAGCGCGTAATACGCCAATCGTTAGAGCAGCCCAAGCCGTAGGGCCTGCGGTAGTCGGTATAACCAATAAAGCTTATGCACGAAGTTCTTTTAATAAGAAGGTGCTTGTTGAGCAAGGAACAGGTTCAGGGGTGATTTTTGATAATAGAGGTTATATTGCGACGAATAATCATGTGGTAGAAAATGCCCAAGAAATTCTAGTATCATTAGCCGATGGACGGGTATTAAATGGACGGGTACTAGGGGCTGACCCTGTGACGGATTTGGCCGTAGTAAAAGTGGATGCTACGGGTTTGCCAGCGGCGGTGCTTGGAGACTCGGATGGTCTGCTAGTAGGTGAACCGGCCATCGCCATTGGGAATCCTCTTGGCCTAGAATTCAAAGGCAGCGTCACCACAGGCGTGATTAGCGCCCTTAATCGTTCCATTGAAATCGGTGAACGGAAGTTTAAGCTCATTCAAACAGATGCCGCCATCAATCCAGGGAATTCTGGTGGAGCCTTAGTCAATGCGGATGGTGTAGTGGTGGGCATTAACAGTGCTAAAATATCCATTGCAGGTGTGGAGGGTATTGGATTTTCCATTCCTATTAATACGGCTCGGCCCATTTTACAATCGCTGATTGATAAAGGGCGGGTAGTGAGGGCCTATTTAGGAGTGAGTATTATAGATCAGAATACTGCTGCCTCTTATGGCTATGAACTTAATATTGATAAAGGGGTTTACTTACTGAAAGTAGGCAAAAATGGTCCAGCAGGTAAAGCTGGTCTACAGGAAGGGGATATTATTCTGAAAGTAGCAGGAACAGAGGTCAATAGTGTTGCTGATCTAAGGGGAGCAGTAGCTGCTCAAGTAGTGGGTACTAAAATAGATGTATTGATTATTCGCGATGGCAATCAAAAAAATGTTAGTGTACTCTTAGAAGAAATGCCGAGCCAGCAATAAGATGAAGATTACAATTGTAGCCGTTGGCAAAATTAAAGAAAAATATTTATCCATGGGCATTGCCGAATTTGTGAAACGACTAACCCCTTACTGCCGTTTATCCATCATCGAAGTGGATGATGAACGCATGCCTGATAACCCTTCCGAAGCTGAGAAAGTCAAAGTCCTAACCCGAGAAGGGGAACGAATGATGAAACATATCAAGGACGGAACTCACCTGATTGTCCTTGATGTCATTGGTAAACAAGCATCTTCTGAAGAACTTGCGGACAAGATAAATAGCCTTGGATTATGTGGAAAAAGCGATATAACCTTTGCCATTGGTGGTGCTTTTGGACTGTCTCCTGAGCTAGTAAAGGCTGCTGATGAAAGGCTGTCCTTTTCTAAGATGACATTTACTCATCAGATGATACGCCTGCTCTTAGTGGAACAGGTGTATCGAGGGTTTAAGATTAATCGGGGGGAACCGTACCACCTCTGACGGCGAAAAATCAAATATGCTAAAATAATATAATAAGAATTTTAAAAAGTAGTAGAAATATATCCTTTATCCATAAAATGGATAAAGGATATATTAGACCATAGACAAAAAGCTACGCAATGCGTAGCAAAGGTTTAATATGAATAATGGGATAGATATTGCGTGGAAGTTATTAAAATAGAACTAAGTGGGTCTTGATTATACTATAATTTGATAAGGGTGCATTGACGATTTGCACTGAGACGAATAAAATAGTAGTTGTAATTGTTGCTAAAAATATGCAAATAAAAAAGAGGGTTTTTCTTTTTGTGTGGACTTAAAGTCTCGCCACTAAAGAAAATGCCTCTTATATTCAAAGGAATATTAAATTTATTAGCTACATTATAGATCAGAGTACTAGATTTGTCAAGAGGTGATAGGATGTTAAAAAGTAGTAATGACCAAACTCTTCGGAATAATAAAATAAATGATGAGTTAATACCGCTTGTACAAGCTTGGCAAGAAATGGTATATGCATATACTCTTGATGTATATCAATATAGAATTTTAAATTCATTAACGGCACTAATTGAACTTGATGAAGTAATTGAAAAGACAGTAGAAGGGCTTTATACAACAAATCATAATATTGATTGTTGTAGGCTTGAAACTTTACAAATTATCAATAAAGATGATATATTGGAAAAATATGAAAAGGAAGTTCTGAATAGATTAAGAACACATTTAGGAAAAAAAGTTGATAAGCTACATGAACAAAAAACACTTGGATACCAAGTTAAGTATGCAATAAATAAATTGAAAATTAACTATTTAAAGAATTTGTTTAAAGAACTCTATGACAGCATATTGAATCGAAATAACGAACTTATTATTGAATACTCAAACTTAATAATAAGCCAGAGTATTAGCAATGGCTGGTCGGCTAGAGCGTTATTTGAACTTATTAAACATTTTAAAACTGATGAAAGTCTTCAAGAAAAATGGGAGAAATTCAAGTCTGCGATAGAGTCACATACTGACACAAAGCATGATACATTAATTCAAGTTCCATTACACTATAATACGAGCAAAGAGAAACTTGAAAGCATTGGAATTACAATGAAAACATATGCCGAATTAGTGGAAGAATACTCTGATATTGCAAATATAGAAACCACTCTTAAAAATGGTAAAAATTATATAATGCTACAAGTGGATGCTGCAGATGTATATTCTGCTGCACACTTTGCAATTAGAGAGATGTCTGAATTGATGAACTTCGCAAGCTTTTATAATTTAATTGATACGTGGGATATTAAATCGCTTCTTGTTGTTTCTATTAATAAGGTTACTAAATATTATAAAACAATTAAATCTGATGAATTATACCAAACATATGACTACTTAGATAGCTCTGGAAACATTTTTGAAAGTACTCGCAATATCTTTAGATCGGATGATAAGAAAAACATACAAACAAAACTGCAGGGAGCTTTTGCATATACAAATATAAGTAGATCATCGTTATTTCAAGAAGAAAAATATATGAATCTTTGGGTTGCAATAGAGTCTTTAGCTAGAACGGACATGTATGCAGATATAATTTCTAACGTAAAAGAAATTTTACCTGCTTCATTATCCATACGTTATATTTATCGGATTGTTAGAAATTTTATTGAGGATTGTGGACGATGTGGGATTAGATATGATTTTTCGGACAGAAATATTGACTTAAGGCAAGAATCAAAGCGTAGACTTGTGAAAGAGACTATAGAGGTTTTGCAGAATGAAATAATTTATCAAGAATTGCTTAATAAATGTGCTATAAACACTATGCTACATTATAGATGCGAACAAGTAAAAAAGCTTGTTTGTGATTTGCAATATGCTCTGAAGAAGATTGAGAATCATCATGATAAGGTCAAATGGCAGATCCAAAGACTTTATCGAATCCGAAATGAAATAGCGCATTCTGCATTACAAGAACAATCGTCGTTGATTATCTACATAGAGCATATGTATGATTATCTCTCGATTTTCATTTTAGAAATCGTGACTTGTATTGAAGATAAAAAACTCGAGTCGTTAGGAGAAGTTTATACCGTAATAAAAGATAATTATGACTTATTTATTGAGTTTTCAAAAAGTAAAGTCGCTTCTGACCAAAACATTGTCAAAAATTCAGTGCTAAAAACAGGAATAATTGATTTATTGTTTAATGAATAACAGAAAAAATTAGAGGTTTGAAAAGAAGTAGGGGAGAGATAGGTATTAATAAGCGTTACAGGTTTTTTGTAGGGCAATGAGGGCAACTCATTGTATTGTTTTTGTACCTGATAAGGATAAGGGTATCATCAGTAACACACCTAACGGCAAATTTAGCGACTATAATAGAATTTTTAAAAGGAAGTAGTAAGTAAGAAAAGAAAATAGCCATAACTCACAATAGAAGGTGAACAGAACCCAAGAATACGGACATTGAAGAAAAAGACCTCCTATTGTAGAATTTTAGTATCTACGATAGGAGGTTTTATCATGTCTGGTAAAAAGGGAATGAAGCATTATAGCTCTGTCATCATTGATGATGTAATAAAACTAAAATCAGAAGGAAAAACCAATAAGGAAATAGTAGAGATCTTTGGGTTTACGAATATCAAAACAGTAAAAAACATCGTCCAACTTTATAATCAAAAGCAACGTGCTTTAGCAGCAGGAATTTTACCCAAAAGACGGGGCAGAACAGCTAAAGGTTATCAAATCACTGAAGATGAAAAAGATAATGAGATTAAGCGTTTGAAGATGAAAAATGAATTGTTACGATCTTTTCTTCAACTAGGTGGAAGGAGGTGAAAAAACGGTAAAGTATTTAGCAATTTATCGGCATAGAGCTAAGTATAGTATTAAAGTCATGTGTCAATTTTTCTCTGTGTCACGCAGTGGATATTATAGTTTTGTTAATCGAATGGACAAACCCAACAAGGATGAACCTCTGAGACAGATGATAATAACCTGTCAGGAACATGCAAGAAAAACCTATGGTTACCGACGTGTAAAAATATGGTTAGAAAAAGTGAAATGTCTTATCATTAACCATAAAAGAGTATTGCGTATAATGAACCAGTACGGTTTACTCTCAGAGATTAGACGTAGCAAAAAATATAAGCGTATGGGAGAACATCTACATAAATATTCGAATTTACTCAATCGGGACTTCCATGCAGAAACGATAAATCAAAAATGGGTAACGGATATTTCCTATATTCACACAGGACAAGGTATTATCTATTTATCTATAATTCGTGACCTGTTCGATGGTAGTATTGTGGCGTATAAGATGAGCACCACACAAACGGTTAATCTGGTTCTAAATACTATTAAAGAGGCTAAACAAAAGGAAAGGGTCACTCCAGAGCTGCAACTCCACAGTGACCAAGGGTTTCAATACACTTCCACAGGATATTTCAACCTAACAAAAGAATATGGCATTACGCCTTCTATGTCAAGGCGCGGAAACTGTTATGACAATGCTATGGCAGAAAATTTCTTTGGCATTCTCAAATCAGAATGCATACATAGGCATAGGATAAAGACGTTTGATGAAGCTCGTCAGATCGTTGATGAATATGTCTACTTTTACAATTTTGAACGCATTCAGCTAAAAACGAGGCTGACACCCTATGAAAAACGATGTCAGCCAGCGTAATTTAAAGAAATTCTACGATAGGGCTATTTATTTCGTGTACGTTACTTGGGGTTCTGTTCAAGGAGCTATGGCTATTTTTAAAAAGCCTGTCAAGGGCTTTAGCCATTTCCCTTGATAGGCTTTTCTATAACAACTAAACTCTCAAAAAGGGGAATGGGAAAATTTAGTGGCAAACTTTGCTATTAGCATTGGTAAACCAAATGGTCAATATTTGCATTAGCAAAATCAGTTTGATAAATAACGGGCTTTAATTATATTAATTCTATTGTGGTGTTGACAATCAACTCAACATGATGTACTATTTTTATTAGGAAGGTAGTGTTAACAATGAACGACTTTGGAAAATTGCTTAAATCCCTTAGGCTTGAGAAGAAAATTACGCAAAGGAAACTTGCTGAGCTTGTTGGAATAGATTTTACGTATATTAGTAAGATCGAAAATGGAACAATGGAGCCGCCTGCAGAAAATACGATTGTTAAGATAGCGGAGGTTCTTGGTGAAGATCCTGATAAAATGATTATTATGGCTAAAAAAATCCCAAGCTATTTTCAAAAGATTATTACTGATAATAAAGAGGTACCTATGCTTTTGCGTAAGGCAGATAATCTTTCTCCTACGCAATGGGAAGCGATACATCGTATTATTGATACAAAGGAATGAATCGTAGTGGCGAATAAATCCTTTATCACATTAAGTCAAATGGAAACTATTACTGAAAATATTTTGAATAAAGTTCAATATTCCTTATCATGGAATGGAACTCCTACTGCAGTACCAATTGATGAGATCATTGAATTCCAGTATAATCTTGATATTGTATGGGAGCCAATTGACCACTTTAGTCACGGTGATTTAGTTATGGCTGCCATTCTTCCAACGCAACGGAAAATTATTTTGAATGATTCTTGCAAAGAACTTTATGATGAAAAAATAGGAACGCTGAATTTTACAATGGCTCATGAACTTGGTCACTGGGTTTTACATGTTGATGATAAACTGAATAAACAGACGGCGTTTGTTTTTGACGAAGAGCAGGAGATTTATTACTGTAGATCATTTTCAAAAAAACCACCAGAGGAATTTCAAGCAGATATGTTTGCAGGTTGCCTGCTAATGCCTCAACCGATTCTTACACCATTAATCAATTTACTAAAGGATGAGTACCAACAAATTAAATTTCCTCAATTGTATAATATTTGTGATATTTTTAAAGTTACCATAACAGCTTTGAAAGTTCGGCTACATACATTAAATTTACTTTACATAGATAAAAATGGGACAATCTATAATTCAAAGGAAGATTATACGGGGCAGTTGACATTAAAAATATGATACTGCTTTTCTTTTTAAATAAAATGTTGAGTTGATTATCAACGCAACAAATCTTGCAGGGCAAGTTGACATAGATATTATGTTAGAGAGGAGGAGGACGTAATGGCAAAGAATGGCGAAAAGGGTAATGGACGTATTGGAGCTATTATAGATAGATCGCAATTTCAAGGTCCAAATGGTAACTGGATTAAAAGAGATACCAATACTGGTAGATTTTTAGATCAGAAAACAAGTAATAATGAACCATTTAAGAGTGTACGTAAAGAAAAATAATTTTAGGGGGGATTTATAGTGGCAGATAGACATCAAGTACTCTGTATTACTAAAAGTGACCGATTTAATCCACATGAAAGGATTACCCATATTGGTGGTGCTAATGCGGATAAGTCACGCTGGAGAATTACGCAGGAAAAAGCAATTGAAGGTATCGAAAGTGGAAAATGGGCATTCTACGTTAGTAGAGCAGGAAGGACTGCGGAAGTTGTTGTTGCACGGAGTTCTTACGGAAATAAGTATTTAAAGACTGTTGCTGATGGGATACAGCCAGATAACCTTCTGAGTTTGCCTGAATGCCCAGCTTGAAGAAAATAAGGGAGGAACGATATGTTATCGTTCCTCGATGATATACTAATGTTTTAGATATAAAATTTATTTATCACATGGTTTTAGCTTTTAATTTGTAACTTTGGAAGTACTAAGACTTGTGTAAAACGTAAAGGAGAATTCGAATGTCAATGATAAAAGGATTGGATGGACTTCAGAGAAAGTTAGATGATTTGGCAAATAAAGCTGCTGAAATAGATGGATCACATGAGTTAAGCCTAACAGAGCTCTTTCCTGATTATTTCATGCTTAGGTTTACTCAATTTTCTACTATGGAAGAAATGTTTGCTAGTAGTGGTTTTGAAATTAATACACAGCAAGATTTTGAAAATATTCCTGAAGATAAATGGGATAGCTTTATTGAAGCACATACACAGTTTCCTTCTTGGTATGAAATGAAACAGGCGGCAGCTAATGAGTGGATTCGAAAAAAAATGGGATTTGATTTTGAAGAGTAGGAGTGATGATGATGGTGTATAATCACGATGAAATAATACTTGCAATCAGAGAACTGCGTAATGCAGTACATGATCTAATGAATGCGGACTATATGACATATGAATCAAATGCTAAATATATTATTGGTCTTATTAAATCCAATTCAGTTCTTTCCGAAGTAATTGGTCCTTTTCTGCATAGGCAACTTAATTTGCAGGATATAGAGCAAAATCACGGTAATGGATGGGGCAATCTAATTCTCCCTATTGAAAGGGAGAGTAAAATCGCATATGGTTTACAAGTATTAGAGCATTTCAGTCAGAATGAAAATTCAGCCATAATTTATGCAACAAACTTTTTTTATAATAAGACTTATAATGTATCTCTACGGAAAATTAACGAACAACTGTTTACACCTGTGTTTCGTGGAGTTTTTGATAATTTAAATGATTTAGAGAAAAAGCATGCTCCTGAACGTGAAGTAAAACCATATGTTCCGATGTATACAATAAATATTGGGAGTTTAAATGCAAATGCTCCAGTTGCCGTTGGGCATGAAATATATCAGTCGGTGACAACACAAACGGGATTGGGTGATCAAATGATCGAAGCACTTATCCAAAATAAAATGGCTATGACAGATGTTGAAAAAATTCGAGGCGAAATATATGAACTAGCTAAGGAACTAGTGAAGCAGAAGCCAGAGGTTTCTATTATCCGTGCATCTTTCGATAAAATATGTGACTTTGGTCAGAAGCTTGCCATTCCAATTATTGCGGGTATGGTCAATCGTCCAGAAGTTTATATGGCATTAACACAAATGCTTCATAAGTAACTATAATATCTTCGTAAAGAATAAGTGCAGTTTCTAATGAAAAAATGTCTATATGGGAAGCATGTATTTCTGATGACCGTTGATACACATAAGATTCATTTAAAAATGTATTTTAGGAGGAGTTATGAATTGTAGAGGTGAACAGCGTAGAATATCTATCGTAAAAGAGTATGACGTTAGACCAATAGCCCATTTAAGATTGTTAAATGGGCAGACAAAGAGAAGCGATGCAGAGGCTAATTTAACTGATACATATTATATTTTCGAGTGTACGTCAAAATCAAATAAAGAAATTGTAAAGACAATCACTTGTGGGCAGGGCGCAGGGAAACATTTTTTTAAGTTGCTTAATAAAGAAAGTCTCCCATTGTTTAATCCATTAAAGTCAGTTGGCGTTCATGGGGGGGATGGAAATGAGTATAGTAGAGGAGAATCGAAAAAACAAAAGTGGAATGAAACCGCAAAGCAATTATATAATGCCATTCAGTGGTTGATTGTTTGCTGGGATATTGTTCCTAGAGGGACAATAATAGAAATACGAGATAAAGTACTTATGTATTGTGATAGAGAGCCTTTTAGAAAAAGAATAAAAGCAATAAATACAGTTATTTCTAAAGGTCGTAGAAAAAGAACATTGACACAAATGATTAATGAAGCTCGTGAAAAAAATGATATTAAAGATTATGACTTTAGTTTACTTACTTCGAAATTAGATGGAGAAAAATCTTGGTTCTAATGGATACAGTTTTAAGGATAGTACTACTTGTTATTACTTAAATTATGTAATAAACAGTAAAAATATGAATTCAGCTAAATGCATCATATAAAATGGTGTTAAGTATGACGACGAATCTTTAGGTGTACATCTAGTTGTAAAAAGTAGAGGGCAATGAGGGCGGTATCATTGTTCCCTTTTTTGCACCGTTTAACCCGATACGCAGAACCGTATCATTTATAATGGTGAAAAAAGATTTTGGTAGGAAAGTATGGCTAGGGTGGATTTCGGTATTGTCAATTTTGACGAAATAATATTCCAAAATATCCCACAGGAAGCCGCAGTTGGCATTTCTATGGGGTTAATTATATTTTTCAATCATTTGATTTATAATGATTGGCCAGTTATTCGATGACTGCTGCATTGATAAATCAGGTCATTACCAAAGTATCTTCTTTTTGGGATGGGAGTAGCATCATAAAAGACTTGAAAGAACCGTCACCTCGAGTCTTCCGCGTTGCTCTGCAGCAGAAAATTGTTTATCCATGCAGCATTATATGAATTGGCATTAAAATTAATGGATAAAAAGCATGAATCAATAGCCTTTCGCTGACATGATGGTTTTTGTAAAAATGCAGGATATATTGGAAATTTGTAGAACAAGTGTTACATATAATGTTATGCTAGTGAGGCGATAATTTGATAAATAATATTGAGGAATTGCTACTGGCAATTAAAAACGAAACAATTCAAGAGCACAAAAACCAGAATGTTGAGCTTAAAAGTAGTTGGAGTAAAGATCACGGTAAAAAAATTAGTGCTTTTGCTAATAAGACTAATCTGGAAGTTTCTTGGTTTATTGTTGGAATCGAGGATAATGGTATATTATCGGGAAATAGTGAAAAGTGGGCAAAGCAATATGAAGAAATTATTTCACAACAACTTAATATATATTTAGATCCTGTACAAGCATCTCTAGGGATTGCTTGCTACGAAGTGAACTCAGCATGGTTTATTGTCATTCAATTAAAAAATCCTGGTACCGTTGTAAAATGGAATGGAGTAGCGTGGATCGCTACAGGTACAACAGTCCGTGATATGACTGCTGTAGAAGTAATGGAGATGACCATGAAACTTCCAGGATTAACTGATTATTCAGCACAGCTTTGGTCTGGTGAAATTGACGCTGAGATATGCAGAAATTTTGTTGAGCGGCTAGCATTTGTTGCCAAGGAGTACTCTACTGATAATTTTTGCAAAGATAATTGTATTGAGATATTAGCTCGTTTAAAGATTGCGAATAGAAACGTATCTAGGCTACTTTTTGGTGATACTTATTATAGATTTGTGTGCTTTGATGATGATGGTGAACCAATTGTAAATGAGAAGAGAAAAGGTTTATATAATCTCCTAATGGATGAATTTATCAAGGAGATCCAAACTTTTACTCATAATGATTTGGGCGGAAACTTTCCAGAACGAGCATTAAGAGAGGCGCTGGCTAATGCAGTTGCCCATGCTGCTTATTTTGAAAACAATGGTGATATTATTATAGAGCTCTACCAAGATAAAATTACTATCAGTAATCTTTGTCTTCCTGAGTCGGGATATTTTGCAAACCGCTGGTTTTCTCGTGGCCATAAAACGGTTAATGTAACATTGATGGAGGTCCTAAGAATATGTCGTTTAGTTGATGAATTAGGACGTGGAAAAAATCTCATATTTTCCGAAGCTCTTAAAGCAGGGAAAAGGGCCCCGCAGGTGGTTGTAGAAAAAGCTGGTAGGTTTAATAGATGGAAGCTTAGTATTTACGGTGGAGAAGGAGATGAAAAAAAGTTACGGCTGTATGAAAGGCTGCGTCAGCATTATAAGCATGACAGTAAAGCACTAATAGTACTGGCAATAATCCTTTGGAAGGAGAAAAAAATCAGTGAAATAACTAAATTTGTTGATGAAGATTATGAACCCTTATTTAATGATATATTAGGCGAGATTTACGGTGCAGTATGGTATTGGAAAGAACAAGATCAAATAGTCTTGTCCAGATGGGTAAAGGTTTTAATTGGTGAAGGTAAAGATTCAAAAGTATTAAGTATTGATGAAGAAGAACGTCTTCTCAAGTGGGCATACGAGCGTCAAACACAATATCATAATGGGATCATTACTCCTACTGATCTACGTAAGCTGGCAGATATGGGGAATACTAGTTCAGAGATGACGCTTAGTTCCAGACTTCTCAAAAAGTGGGAAAGTGAAAAGAAGGTAAAAAAATTACGTAAAGGAGTTTATAGCTTTATTAGTACATAGAAGACTCAATAAAATAGTTACAGCAAGTCGCTATTTTAAAGACTCTGAGACTCTTGGAGTCCAGCTAACTAAAGTTAAGCCCTTTATTGAAAAAATATACTTATTAAATGATGGAGAAAAGAAAAGGGACGCTCATCTTGCTTCCTAAATAATTACCAACGAAGCCTGAGAGGCAGGTTTTACTGTTTAAATGTATTTTTGCTGTTAGAGGTGATACGGAGAACCGTATCACTTGTAATAACGAAAAATATCCTGCTGAATTTTTTGTAAAATTTTAGAAGGATATTTTTGTTTTTTATGGAATTTTATAAATCACCATGTAATACTGTGGGATTGACTCGGCGGAACTGTATCATTGGTAACGGAGAAAAGTGTTGAAGAAGAGAATCGGACGGTTCCGTCGAGTTGAAGCAACAAGTATTATGTTATGGGACGAACTCGGAAGAGCCATCCCTCTGATTACGAAAAGATGGACATTGTTAAGGCTTTCTTTTTGTGTTTAAAAGAAATAATGATTATATAATGAAAGCTGTAACCATAGTCATATGGGGGAATGTCAGTGAATATAGCGAATTTCGAGCAGAATATAAATCAAATTATTGTGGTGCGCGGATTAGAGTATTTTCGAGAAGAAAGAATTGAAGATATTGAGGATGCAGGAGATCACCTGTATATCGCGACAGTTAGTTTAGTTGGACAATTATTGCAACAGTATCCTCGTAAGCCAGCTTTTAGACAAGAATTGCAGAGTGTAAAACTCACTGGAGAAGAGAAAAAATGCAAGACAAGGTTTTAGACGAAATAAAGAAAATTGCCATGAAATATAAGGTTCAGAAGGCTATATTATTTGGTTCGCGTGCAAGGAAGGATCAATCTTCGGTTAGCGATTACGATATTGCAATTATTGCAGAGTCTTTATCGTCCTTTGATAAAGCAAGTTTTTATGCTGATGTAGAAGAAATTGAGACACTGAAAAAGATTGATATTGTATTTATTAATAATAGCACCAATGATGAGTTAATGAAAAATATCATGAAGGATGGTGTAGTTATTTATGAGTAAATTGGAAGTAAAATTAAGTAATTTTAAAAATGCTTTACAGCGATTAAAAGAGGCTGCTATTGAACTTCAACAGCCCAATGCAAGTGATGTTGTCCGTGACGGAGTTATTCAGAGGTTTGAATTTACTTATGAGCTTGCATGGAAAAGTACAAAAGAATATTTGGAAGATGTAGGAATTGTTGATAAGCTTTCACCTAAAGCAGTTATAAAAGAGGCATATGCTCAAAAGCTTATTTTAAATGAACAAAACTGGTTGTTAATGTTACATGACAGAAATATGACATCTCATGTATATAAAGAAGAAATGGCGCAGGAGATCGCCGATAGAATAATCGTTTACTATATCAGTGAATTTGAGTTATTGCTACAGAAACTCTGTTAAACACGTGAATCGAGGGACGGTTCCGCTGAGGTGAGGCAATAACTATTAGGCTATGTGACCAACTCGGAAGAACCGTATCACCTCTAACGGTGCAAAATGGTCTCAACCTTTGCGTAATGCAAGATTGAGACCATTTTTTATTTGCGGACTATTGGGGAGTGGTAATAGGGATCGTCCGTCCCAGATGCCTCTGATGAAAGGGGGCAATGAGGGCGGATTCATTGCCTTAAATGGATGATTATCAACACCGCTGCATAATAGCTAACTATACTATATTCACTTAAAATGATAGATTTGTCCCGATTTAGTCCTAACTACCATGATTTAAAAACATCGCCGAGATCGAAGTCATGATTTTTGGCAGGCTTTTCATCTGAATTAGAGATGGTGTCATTATCATGCTCGCCTTGTTCGATAAACTTAACATTAGCAGGCGGGTTAAAGAAAGTATTGTCTTTGTTGACACCCATCATGTCATATGTAAAGTGTGTCTGTTGTGTCGGATTTTTTTCTCCAGTACCATAGTCTACAGTCATAATATCATATCCCTTTATTGTAGAAAACCAGTGATAGGTTTTTCCAATGCGGTATACTTTGCAAAGCTGTTCAGCAACTGTTTGATCGTTATATATGACGGCGTTTCCTTGTTTAATGTTTTCTTCTGCCCTTGTACCTGGCATACCTGGCATACTTGAACTAGGCATCATCATTTTAGGCATTTTCATGAGTTCCCCAACCTTGTTCCATTTTATCCAAGTGTACATATAGATAAATTTCTCATCTTGCTTGTTAAGACTTACATCAATTGCACCTACATTTGCAGCCTCACCAGCAACAGTCAGTGATTCAAGCAGCATAGATTGGGTTGTTGAATTGCCCCACATCCAATCCACCTTAACATCTCGGCCAAGAGTCCATTTTTCTTTTTTTGCAAAATCGCCTTGCATGATTTTATGATAAAAAGTAGTTCCATCCATCGACATCTTGGAACGATAAGGCGCTAGTATTGTTTCAAGTTCTTGGGTAGTAATAGTTTGCCCGCCAGTGGGTTCGTCACGTAAAAATGTTAGAATTTCAGCAGTAATTTGCTCAAGTTCGTTAGCAGCAATTTTCGGTTTACTTACGGCGCCAGCAGGTGCTGCCAATACTGGCAATGACATTGCACTAATAAATGCCATTACAAGGAACAATACAAAAAAAATTCTTTTCATTCAAGTCACCTCACAAATTTTTTATAAATTATAGGAATATTATACTATATTCAAAATTTTCATGCATCATCTCAAAATGGCAATTTTAAAATGTATGGTAAACTGGCACTGTCGCAGATGTGATGGTCATTTTACACTATTTAGTATATAATTATTCATTAGGGTTTCGGGTGCGAAAAATATAGGTGCTGGAAATCAAGGTTTCACAGAATTGGGGTGACAGACAGTGGAGCAAACCTATACGCTACAAGGGAAAATTCGACAGTTGGTGATAATTTTATTACCTATATTTATTACGCAGATATCTTTATGTGCTCTAAGTTTTTTTGATACCATAATGGCAGGTCATGCCAGTCAGAATGATTTGGCAGGCGTGGCAATTGGGGCGAATCTTTGGATGCCTGTATTTACAGGAATTAACGGAATA
>Ga0074198_1000149_pt1 | contig 99912 bp, 103 predicted proteins | sample EPASupsiteSAE323_FD_64527 | JGI IMG/M metagenome (GOLD analysis project Ga0074198, IMG submission 64527) | Bioremediated contaminated groundwater from EPA Superfund site, New Mexico - Sample SAE3-23 | ecosystem: Environmental > Aquatic > Deep subsurface > Groundwater > Contaminated ... | reverse complement strand
GCCGTTGACAGGCCCTTCTTCCCGTTGAACCGGGTTTTCAGGTACCTGCACTGGGCAGGATTCAGTGATTGTACTAGTCCTTACGGATTCGCAATCACCTATGTTGTTATTAGACAGTTAGAGTCCCCTCGTCGCTGCGACCTGCTTTTTGCAAAGCAGGCACCACTTATCCCGAAGTTACGTGGCTATTTTGCCGAATTCCCTTAGCTAGCATATGCCGACACGCCTTAGCCTTCTCAGCTTGGGGCACCTGTGTTGGTTCTCGGTACGGACTTTCAACTCCCTTTTCACGGACTCCTGGAATTTGCCAGCTTACGTCATCACGTTTTCATCTGTTTCTCGCCATTACGGCTCTCCGCAGACTTGCGCGCTTGAACATCCAGGCAAGAATGCCTGACATATCCGGAAGCGTCAGTTTTAATGTTGAAAGGTACAGGAATATTAACCTGTTTCCCATTTGGCGTACTCCGATTAAGGTACGTCTTAGGACCGACTGACCCTCGGCTGACGAACATTGCCGAGGAACCCTGGCCCATACGGCGATCGGGATTCTCACCCGACTTTGCTGCTACTGCTACCAGGATTTTCGTCTCTACGCGGTCCACATCTCCTCACAGAGATGCTTCTGCCCACGCAGAGCGCCTCCCTACTAGATCACCTTGCGGTGCTCCGTGGTATCGGTAATCGGCTTAGCCCCGTCAATTTTCGGGGCCCTGGATCTCGACTGGTGAGCTGTTACGCACTCTTTAAAGGATAGCTGCTTCTAAGCTAACCTCCCAGTTGTTTATGACCCAGGACACCCTTAAGTGTTGACACTTGGCCGATACTTAGGGACCTTAACCACGGTCAGGGTTGTCTCCCTCACGGACTAGAAGCTTACCCCCCAGCCCGGACTGCCGGTCTTCTACGACGACGGCGGTTTTGGAGTTTGACAAGAGAACAGACCCTTTCGGGTCCGGCTTCCCCAATCAGTGCTCTACTCCGCCGACTATCTCAGACCAGGTCATACTGCGATATGTTTCGGGAGGAACCAGCTATTTCCGACCTCGATTGGACTTTCACCCCTAGACGCAGGTCACGAGAGCGATTTGCATATCAACATCTCTAACGATCCTCCACGCAGCTTTCGCCACGCTTCGACCTACCAACGCCTAGATCGCCCGGCTTCGGGTCGCATACGGACGACTGCACGCACTTGTATACGTCGCGCCTCTTCTCATGCGCGCTTGTCGCTTTCGCTTCGGCTTCCTCTGTTAAAGAATTAGCCTCGCCGCCAATATGCACTCCCTGGTTCGTTCTTCAAAACGCATGTTAGAACGCCGGCAACTCCTCTCGTACAACGGCCTTGCAGCCGATTCCTTCGAGGAGAAGATCCTTGCGCGCCCTAACGCACCATCGCCAGCCAATTTCAGGCTCTTTGCACCTCCCTATTTGGGGTACTTTTCAGCTTTCGTTCACACTACTACTACGCTATCGGTCTCAAGTTGTATTTAGCCTTGGAGGTTGGTGACCCCCAATTTCCCGCGCGATTTCCGACGCACGGTACTCAAGACACGGCCCCGGTCTTGATCAGTTACGACTACGTGGCTCTCACACTCTATGGCAGGCCTTTCCAGGCCACTTCGACTTCTTGATCAAAACGTTTGGACCGGCTTATAACACCACATTTCCCTTGCGGGATTCGGTTTAGGCTGTTCCGCTTTCACTCGCCGTTAATAACGGAATCTCGGTTGATTTCTCTTCCTGTCCCTACTAAGATGTTTCAATCCGGGACGTTCCCCATCCTGACGGATTAGTCCGAAGACTAGGATTTCCCATTAGGACATCCTCGGTTCAATGGCTCCATGCGCCTCGCCGAGGCTTATCGCAGCTTGGCACGTCCTTCGTCAGCACTTGAGCCGAGCCATCCCCTGGCTGGCATAAGCAGCTTATGCCCCACTAAACTCAGTGAGCGTCTGGTCGCAAAGCTTGTGCACGGTTTCAACGGACCGCTCGTCAATAGCGGACCTCGACCCTTCCACATCGAGTCTGCCTCAATGTGTGCATTGTTTTAATGGACTTGCTGGGATTCGGACCCAGGGCCTCCGCCTTGCAAAGGCGGCGCTCTACCAGCTGAGCTACAAGCCCTAATTCCTTGCCCAGCTTGATGAATATTAAAGCTGGCTAAATTTCTCTTTATTGGTCTCGGTCGACATTTTCAGCTTCCAACTGGCTAGGAAAAGGGTTTGCTGTAACCGCAAACCCTAAGCGTTAGGAGGTGATCCAGCCGCAGATTCCCCTACGGCTACCTTGTTACGACTTAACCCCCCTTGCAAAGCCCAAATTCGAACGCCTCCGATGGAAGCGCTCTCATTCAGACCCTACTCGGGTGGTTTGACGGGCGGTGTGTGCAAGGAGCAGGGACGTATTCACCGCGTTCTGTTGAAACGCGATTACTACGGATTCCAGCTTCATGAGGGCGAGTTGCAGCCCTCAATCCGAACTAAGATTGGCTTTAGGAGATTTCCATCCCCTTTCGGGGTAGATACCCATTGTACCAACCATTGTAGCTCGCGTGTAGCCCGGGATATTCGGGGCATACTGACCTACCGTTGCCCATTCCTTCCTCCGCTTTAGCAGCGGCGGTCCCCACAGTGTACCCGTCACTCCAGAGAGTACGCTGGCAACTGTGGGCGTGGGTCTCGCTCGTTGCCTGACTTAACAGGATGCTTCACAGTACGAACTGACGACGGCCATGCACCACCTCTCAGCTAATCCGGCAAAGTCTTCAGCCTGGCCTTCATATTGCTGTCGGTCCCGGTAAGATTTCCGGCGTTGAATCCAATTAAACCGCAAGCTCCACCCGTTGTGGTGCTCCCCCGCCAATTCCTTTAAGTTTCAGCCTTGCGGCCGTACTTCCCAGGTGGCTCGCTTCACGGCTTCCCTACGGCACCGACAACGGTCGCACCGTGGCCGACACCTAGCGAGTATCGTTTACGGCTAGGACTACCCGGGTATCTAATCCGGTTCGTGCCCCTAGCTTTCGTCCCTTGCCGTCAGGTCCGTTCTGGTGAGACGCCTTCGCCACTGGTGGTCCTTCAAGGATTACAAGATTTCACCCCTACCCCTGAAGTACCTCTCACCTCTCCCGGCCTCGAGCCGAGCAGTATCTCCTGAAAGCCCGACAGTTAAGCTGCCAGATTTCCCAAGAGACTTACCCGGCCGGCTACAGACCCTTTAGACCCAATAATAACGGTTACCACTCGAGCCGCCGGTGTTACCGCGGCGGCTGGCACCGGTCTTGCCCGGCCCTTGCTATGCAATGCTTTTTAGGCATCACGACAGCCAGATTTGTAACCTGGCACTCGAGGTCCCCTTATCGCTGTTGCCAGCATTGTAAAGTTTTCGCGCCTGCTGCACCCCGTAGGGCCTGGATTCGTGTCTCAGAATCCATCTCCGGGCTCTTGCTCTCACAACCCGTACCCGTCGTAGGCTAGTAGGTACGCTACACCCACTACTACCTGATAGGCCGCAGACCCATCCTTAGGCGCCGGAGCTTTAGTACTCGGTGCATTCCAGCAGCCGAGGACTATCGGGTATTATACCCAGTTTCCCGGGTTTATCCCCGTCCTAAGGGTAGGTTGTCCACGTGTTACTGAGCAGTACGCCATGTATTGCTACATTCGACTCGCATGGCTTAGTCGAACCTCGATAGCAGTAACCTCTGGCAGGATCAACCAGAATTCATATCCTTCTAGGAAGTATTTTTGTTTTAATTCCGAACCAGTCGGAATTGGCTGAGTCGCCAAGACCAATGTCAGACACGAAAAAACTCGCGTCTCCACATACAATTATATCGCAACTTGGAACTCGGCCCATCATCGTATCAGGGTCGTAGCCTTTGTGTTGCGACGCCTCATCGGCCCAATTCTGTACGCGTTCCTACTATTTAAAGTTTGCCTCTCAGCAAACTTTTCCCGCGCCAGATATTGGCCTTACTCGAAAGGAGACCACGTTATTTATACTTTTCGGCCAGTCAGACCGCAACTCTCGACCAGTTTAAGGGTCGTTCGCGGAGTGATGCCCGAAAAACGTGCTCTTTTCGGCAGCTTCAGTGATCGAAGTTCGTATTTAAAGGTTTCGCCCCTTCATGCCCCCTGGTTTTGATCGGAGACATCAAGGATCAACCTCGAACCCACCACATCGGCTTTGACTGCAAAGCTCATGCGATATTTAAAGGTGACGGACAAAAAAAACAGGATCAAACCCTCTTGAGAACAATAATGGATACGCCAAATGCTATCGTTTCAGCCTCAGTATGATCCATAAGATCCTTCTCAACCGCCAGCAGGATCTCAGACGCCGGCCTATCTCTATTCGTAATGACCAGATTGATCAGCCGTCCTATGCCAAACGACATATTATGGCTATCCTTGGCCTCTACAACGCCATTCGAATACATGACCATGACGTCCCCTTCCTGGAGAGGAATGAGAGTAGTTTCCAGATTCACGCTGTCCAGCATTCCCAAAGCCACTCCAGCGCCTCCAAGAGTATCAACCATCCCACCTGGATCCACGATAAAAGGAGGGTTAAAACCCGCATTTACATACTCCAGAGTATTGGTTATCGGATCAAGTATCGCATAAAATGCCGCGAGGTTGGTCCCATGCCCGTACTGATTGATCTGCGAGTTCAAGCCGCCTATGGCCATAGCCGGGTCCAGCCTATCTGGAGAAGCACGGATGAGCGTTCGCGACATGATGGCTAAGATGGCAGCCTGAACTCCATCGCCCCCAACGCTCGCCATTGCAAAGGCAACTTTTCCATCGGCTTCCAGGACATCATAGAGATCAAAGCGATCATCCTTTGAGGACCAGTGAAGAGCACGGATCTCATATCCCTCCACCTGAGGGATTGAAGACGGAACCAGAATGCTTTTGACATCCTCCAAAAAGGCCATCTCCATATCCTGCTCGATCTTATCCGATAAAACCTCAGCAACCTGCGCCGCATTCTGCCTTTCCGTATTCAGCCTTTCAGCATTCTGCCTTGCCGCATTATCCTGGAGCCGCCGCGCCATTTTGTTAAAAGAAGCTCCGAGATCGCCCAACACTCCACCGACATCCAACTCAACTTCAAACTCGCCACGCGAAATCCTTTCTGTCGCGCGTATAAAGGACTTCAACTGTCCCTCGATCCTTCCGGAAAGCCACCACCCTGCCGCAAGCACAGAAAGACCTGTGATGATGAAGAGGATCAGGACATATCCTCGAACCCTATCTGTAGCATCAACCAGTCCGGCAGTCGCGCTCTTTGCCACATCACTGATGCCTGAGTCGATATATCTCGCTGGCAGACTCATCTCCTCGGCATTATAAGCGATGCAAAGGAACCAGCCCAGAGCCTCAATGCGCGAGAAGGCCACATACCCATCACCTTTGCCTAACCCTACCACAATAGATCCAGAGTTCCCTTTTAGCATTGACTTTGCCAATGACCTAACCTCGGAATCTGTGGATTCAAACAGATTGTCTGAGGCAAACAGATCCTTCAGACCGCTTTCCGGCTTATTTTTTGGCCGATATACCACGAGGCCAGATGAATCAACGATAAAGGGGTAACCCCTTCCCTTTAAAGTTGAGAGATCGCTATAGATCGAGTACAGAGATACATCCATACCCACGATTCCAGCAAACTCATTATTGCGAAAGAATGGAGTTGTAACGGTTATATGTTCATCTTCCTTGTCATCTGCATAGGGTCCGGTCCAGATGGTTCTCTTCGTCTGCCTTGCCTGAGAATAATAAGGCATGTCCTTGTAACTGAAGGGGGCGGCATTGCTCAGAGTCTTATTGCTATAAGGCAAGACGACTAAAACCCCATCTTCAGTTCCGATATACGATAGATATAGTGACGACTCTACACTGTGAAACTCCTGCATGATCCTGGCAGGAGAACACAGATACCTCACTGTTGCATCCCTGTTCACAGATGCAGTCTGGTTGGAGCCTTTCGGAGAAATCCAGATTCCTGACGGCGTGTCACAGTTCTCATCCGCAGAACTGGATGCCGCGTATTTCGCCACTATCTCATTCTCATCAGCAATGCGCAAAAAGAACTGATCGAACTGGCGAGCCTTCGCGATGGCAAGCTGGACCTGATCGGCGTCATTAGGCCCAACAGCCAATGCAGAACGATTGAGTGAGGTACTAAGGCTTGAGATATTGTTCTGAACATCCTCTGAAGACCGGTTCATCTCCATCAGGGAAAGCATTCCGATGCACATCATCGGCAAAAGAGCTATAGCTACCAGAGCTACCAGGAATTTTTGCTTCAATCCATCTATGCCTTCCATTATTCCCATCTAAGCAATCATTGTTATTCTCGCCAGGCCACTCATGATGAACAGATATTTGAGTTAAGGATAAATTGACAAGGAGATATAAACACCTTTCATCATGCCATCCTACAAAAACTATTTATCAGCATCATCCGAATAAATATTATGAAAGGGCAGTATGAATTTCTCCAGCCCCTGAACCGACTCAAAGGTGCATACCATCGCTTTCAGAGGACCGTATGGGTGCTCAATGTCGCGATGATATCCACTGCGATCGACTGCCTGGCAGAGCTGGCCGGCCTTCCCGGATTTATGAGCTTTTATTATCAGGATGCGCCACTTCTCGCGACATCTCCTGCAATCCTATCAATAATCCTTGGCCTGTTCACCGCGACCCTCATCAAGAGGCGAAAGAAAGGCGATATCTTCCCTCTACTGGGCCCAGAGCTATCTGAAAAGGCCCGCACGGCTTTTGACAATCGCGAGGTTGACACCCTGCCAATGCAAAACCTGGCAAATGATCTTAAGGTCAGCCTGAACACGATCAAGCCATCCAAGATCCTTGACACCAGACAGATCAAAGGCAGAGCCGTGGCTACTGCGCTCTTGCTCGCGTGCGCCGTTATACTGGCCCAGAGCGATATTGTAACGCCATCCGACTTCCAGACGCTCGCAGACCTGAGAGACAAAGCCATTTCAGCTCTTGATAACGAGGCTGGGGATCAAACGCCAAACCATGCCATCAACCTCACAGGCAACATCTTTGGCAAGCCATCACTGGCGGTTTTGAACGAGAATAAGGTTGAGATCAAGCTAGATCCGGGAACGGGAGCTGGATCTCTTGCAAGAAATACCGAACCCATACAACGGGTCTTTGCAAAATCCCAAGCTGGAGAGGCTGCTGCAGTCCCTTCAGAGCTCTATATCGAGAGCCTTCCCCCAGAAAATAAAGATATTATCAAAAAATATTTCACAGTTCTTTCCCAAAGCGACGCATGATTTACTGACATCATGATTGCGTCCATCGATGTCCTCAGGCCTTCAACCTTTGAGATCCAGCAGCCCAGCCACGAGTTCTTTGCCCTCCTTTGAGGTGAAGAGAGGCATCTGCCAATCGACTGCAACCAGGCTATCCTTCCTGTAGACAATTATCCCGCGTCTCTGCCAGGCCGGGGTCTTGGCCAGGTTTATGCCATTTTGGAAGACCAGCTCATGGATCTCGGATTCGCCGAGGCCGCGAAGCTTCTGCATAGCTTCTGTAGGGTTCAGCCCCTCCTGCCGCAGCATATAGAAGCCATAGGAAAAGACATGATTTCTCCAGGCTTCATCCTGTCGCTGTGCCAGGTACTCACAGATCTCCGATCGACAGAGAGGGATGGTCCGACAGTCCGTGGTGACAAGCTTTCCAAGATCCAATGAGAGTGCAGCAGAGAAAAAGCCTGCAATCAATGAATCGATCTTCTCAACCCTTCCAGCTAGTGGAAGCTCCAGAAAGACGAGGCTGATCTCATCAGAGAACGTGAAGCCAAGAGCAGGAGTGAAGCCTGAATCCCGAAAGAAGCTTCTTACAGCGTCGACCATCGACCGGGCAAAATCAATATCATAGGGCTTCGTTCTATCTTCAAGTATCTTTTTAAAGCCCCGCCCGTCGGCCCTGACTGCAAGTGGTGCACGTAGAGAGAGACCGGAATAGATCTCCCAACTACTCGACTTTGCGCTCTTCCTTTGCATTTTTGGTCAGGTGCCGGATGATGATGATGTCGCCAACCGCAGTAACCCAGCGGTAAGGTATTATGATGCCCTTTCCCTTCCGATCAAACAGCTCACGGTTCAGGTCGCCAAGAGCCAGTCCACTCACCACTCCGTTCTCAGGATCAAGAACGGCATCGTCCACTCTGCCTACAAAGATCCCATTCTGAGTATAGACATCCTGGTCCAAGAGCGATGTGATCTCGACATTCATTTTAAATCATCAATTAAATGCCATATATTGGATATTAACTTTGCTCTAGGAGAATTGCCCTTGTGTAGTCCCGAAAGTATTTCGCACACGCTTAACCTCTGACCCTGTAACACGGATTATGAAATTGGACCAACGCAAGATTCATTGGATTGTATCTCAAGGCAACGGGCCTGGCTCATGAAGATCCGAAGAAACAGAAGCGTCACAAGTGGGTTCGGTACAAGCGCAAGCATAGTTGTTGGTCAGACCTCAAGGTTTGCGTTATCATTGATGACGCATCAAGGATGATCCTTGCAGGAGTGGATTACACAACATAAAAAAGGAGCTTACCGCTGTACAGCCGTCTTGATATCAGACCGTCCTTCTCGAGTATCTTGCAGTATTTGATGGCATCGCTTGCTGTTAGGTCCATATGAAGGCCGATCTCATCGAGGGTGCACTCTCTGGAAAAGAGGAGGTCCATCAGCCGGTTTTTAATTCTTTCGGGAACGCACCAGTCCCAGTCAGGTATCAGCTCGGCACCCGGGAAAATCTCCAGCATCCGTTCCATCTCCTCTTTGCTTAACGGCTGCACAGGTTCCGCAGGGTGTCGAACAACGGTGTTGAGCTGAATTCTGTCTGGCTCAGTTGAGAGTGCCGCCTGGGCGATAGCCTCCGCATCATGATCGTTTATGCCCTGCACAAGCATCACCTCAAGCCAAATCTCTCCGGAGAACTCATTACGAAAGTCCTTTAATCCACGAATCATCTCTGATGCAGAAAGGCCTGGAGCCGGACGGTTGATTGCAGAAAACGCGGCTTCGCTTGCGGCATCCAATGATGGCAGGACTACATCCGCCTCCGCCACCTCCTTTCGAACTGAAGGGCTGGTTAGAAGAGTGCTGTTTGTGATCACCGCGACTGGTGAGCCGACTATCTCTTTGGCATAAGTTACGACCTCGCCCAGATCAAGGCTCAAGGTCGGCTCACCGGACCCGGCAAACGTGAGATGGTCAAAGGGCTCGTTGCTTTTCCTTTCGATCTCCTTTAAGACCTTTTTGCGCGGCACGAAACGATCTCTGCAGGTGGTAAAACAGGAGGTGCGGCCCAGCTCACAGTAGATACAATCCAGGTTGCAGGTCTTGTATCTTAACAGATCCACGCCCATAGAGAGGCCCAGTCGGCGTGAGAGCACCGGGCCGAAGAGGTATCCCATATTTCGTTAGCGATCTGCCATAGTCCTTACTATTTAGCTCTATTCTTGCCAAAAAAGCTTAAATGAACAGATTGCTTTATGATCAGCATGGACGAGGCTTCCAGACTGATCGAACAACTAGGCGCAAGCGACGACTACTTCGAACGCCAGAAGGCAGCATGGGCCTTAGTAAACCTGGGTGAGGCGGCAGTAGACGATGTCGCTCGTGCCCTGGAGAACGGCGAGTTTTCCGATCTTCGGTACAAATCTGCCTGGATACTTGGAAAGATCGGAAGCAATCAAGGCGTAGAGCCGCTCAGCCGGGCTATCCTCAATGATCCTGATCACGTAGTTCGCGAATGGTGCGCTGCCGCGCTGGAAGCCGTAAAGAGCAAGGATGCTATCCCAGTACTGGTTTTAGCAATGAAGCGCGACAGTGCTAAAGACGTGCGGCTGCGGGCGGCTGTAGCGCTGCGGGCTCTTCGCGCTGCTGAGGCCCTGCGTGACCTGCTCAATTATGCCGATCCCGAGATTCGGGGCATGGCAGTGACAAGCCTCGCCAAGATAGGCCACCGGGAGTCTCTCTCTGATGTGGCCGGGCTGATGAAGGACGAGGATTCTGAGGTTCGGAGGAGAGCAGCCGCTTTCATGGGAGAGGTAGTCGTTGAAGATGACTGTGAAGAGGCCGTTGGATGCTTGGCCGAAGCCCTGCAGGACAAGGAGATCACTGTGCGCTCTGAAGCGCTCAAATCCCTGGGAAAGATCAAGGGCGAGAGGGCCTGCGACCTCGCCATGTCTGCCCTTAAAGATCAGGACTGGCAGGTTCGATACACTGCTGTCACGGCTCTTGGTGAGATCGGGCACAACAAGGCCATCGATTGCCTGGTTGATGTCATGTTCGGGCCGGATGACGAGGAGGTCCGCGCCTGGGCAGCCTGGAGCCTTGGAGAGATCAAGGATGAGAGGGCGATCGAGCCTCTGAAAAAAGCCTACAAGACCTGTCCCACTGAGGTCATGAAGAAGGCCAGGGACTCACTGACTGAAGTCTATGATATAGAGCTTTGAGCGAATTGGGTGACGGCAAGAAGACATCCGCATATCGATAGGCGAGGAGATCAATGGCTGATCAATGCTTAAAAGACGAATGGTCGAAAGATGAATGGTCAAAGCAGGAGAAGGCGATAGCCCACCGGGCATATAGGACTGCATACCATCGAGAGTGCGCTTCAGTCTCAGAGAATGTGCGGGGAATGGCGACAAAATGCGATGGGCCAACTTCTGTCTGGGATATTCAGGATTACCTTCGGAAAAAGCAAAAGGAGATCTGCGGGAAGTACGACTTTCGCTATCATGTTATCATCTCGGTTTTTGCCCGGCTGATGTGCGACGGTTGGCTCACCAAAGAAGACCTGGCAGGCATAGATGAGGATAAGCTGCAGAGGATCGCCGAGATAGCAGAATTCTATAAAAAATTATAAATAATGCTGTGATATCAGGAGAAATCCAATAAGCGGAACAGTATCTCCATTATCCGAGCAGATCTCAAACGACTCAAACAGAGCCTATTTTTCCAATGAAGCTTAACGAAACTTATAACTCTTTGAAAAGATAACAAATATATGGGTGAATTGTTATGAAAGAAGAAGTTTTCTTTGGGGAAGGAATGGCCAGGACGAAGTCCGAATATCCCGACCTCTACAAAGCGATTGTTGGGTTGAACGAGGCAGCCTACACAGGCAAAGTCCTGGACTACAAGACCCAGAAGCTGATTGCCATCGCCATCAATGCCGCTGCCTCCGACGACCGGGCCACCAAGAAGCAGATGATGAGTGGCATGAAGGAGCTGGGCATCACCAAAGACGAGATCGTGGACGTTCTGAGAGTGGTCCTTCTCACATCCGGAATGCCTCCATTCACCAAGGGCATGAAGATCTTATTCGAACTGACTGCAAAATAGAATTCTGCACTCATTCACTTTTTTTGGAGTCTGCTGCTCCTTTAAATAGAAGGCTAATCGATCAGTCTGTGATCGCCTTCTTTCTGAGCAATCGATTGTAGGCTATGGCAAACCTGTGTGCCTCGTCCCTGATCTCTTGAACGTAAAGCGATGCCTTCTCGTCACTTCTGATGGTAAGCGGCCCCTCCAGTCCTGGTGCATAGATCTCCTCTTCTCTCTTGGCCAGGGAAATGATTGGAATCTTCAGTCGCAGAGTTTGCAGTTCTCCGAGAGCTGAAGCTAGCTGCCCTTTGCCTCCGTCGATGATAATCAGGTCCGGCATCTCCTGCTTCTCTTCAACGAGACGAGAGTAGCGGCGACGGACGACCTCTGCGATGGAAGCGAAGTCGTCTATGCCCTGCACACCTTTGATTCTGAACCGCCGGTAGTTGTTCTTGTCTGGCCTGCCTCCTCGGAACTGCACCATTGATCCCACAGAATATGTGCCGGCCAGGTGCGAGATATCGAAGCACTCGATGACCTCAGGGACGACAGGCAGGTGCAGTGCCTCTTGCAGAGCGACCAGCTTCTGTCTGTCTCCGAAGAAGCCGATCTCCACATTCTTCTTTGCGAGATCTAAAAGCTCCCTCTTTTCTCCATGCCTCGGAACGGTGATCCGCACTTTTTTGCCTTTCAGGTGAGTGAGGAAGTCTGCAATCGAGGACTCCAAAGGCTCTTCGACAATCAGCTCTTCTGGAGGCTCCCTCTCAGAGTAGTACTGCACCAAAAACTCCTCTAAAAAATTCTCGCTCTGGGCAAAAACATAATCCTCCTTGCCTTCTAGCGTTCCCCGATATACCTTGAAGAGCATGAGAAATACGCTCGATCCGTCCACCAGATAGCTTATTACATCCTGATCGTACCTGCGGTTCTTCTCCACCTGCTGCCTCTCTTGAAGGCGCGCCAGAGCATAGATCTCTTCTCTGATCTCTATTGCTCTCTCGAACTCCTGCCGCTCGGATAGGTCCGCCATCCTCTCTTGAAGGGAGACCTGAAGCTCTTTTGTCTTTCCGCCCAATGCCGAAGCAGCTCTCGATACCCTCTCCTGGTATTCAGCCTCGCCGATCTTGCCGATGCATGGACCGGTGCAGTGGCCCAGATGATAGCGCAGGCAGGCTCTCTTTGGCAGCCGCTTGCATGTGCGCAATCCGAAGGTCTTGCGGAGCAATTGGTAGACGAAGGTCCTCTCTCTGGCTGATGTAAAAGGACCGAAGAAAGAGCCCTGGCCGGTGGCCTTGCGTGATATCCTTATCCGTGGGAACCTCTCTTCAGTCAGTTCAATGCCAGCGTAACGGGAGGCGTCCTTGAGCTTGATATTGTAGCGGGGCAGATGTTTCTTGATGAGGGTGTTCTCCAGAAGGAGGGCCTCTACTTCGGTGTTGGTTATGATGAACTCCAGTTCCCGAGCTGCCGCGACGAGAGCCTCGGTCTTGGGGCTGTGATCCTGCTTTTGGAAGTAGTTGGCAACTCTCTTCTTAAGATCCCGGGCTTTTCCAACGTAGATCACATTATTCTGATCGTCTTTGAATATATAGCAGCCAGGAAGATGTGGGAGTGCGTCGATGGGAATCATAAATTCAAGGAATATTATTTGTGGGTTAATACAGTGTTCACAGCACTTAATAGCTTCGCTGCGGCGCCACCAAGATCTCACAAAGGATTCTATTCGCATAGCAATTCTCACGATTTCTTGTGGTGAGACAGAATACCTTCATGCAAATCACTTATTACGATAATAGCAATAATAACTGTTATATAGTACGCGCTAATTCGGAATTTCATGTTATCAAGAGGCAACAAATTTCGGAGCCAGGATTTGATCGCATGGATATCGATTATTATGATGCTTATATCTCTGCCTGCGGCGGCATCAGATATTGTGCTTGATATCTTCGGCAACGCGAATATGGACGGATTTGTAAACGAAGATGACATCACATATTTGCAGGGCATAATCAAAGGCACAAACGAGCCTACAAAATTAGCTGATGCGAACAACGATAGCTCAATTGATGAAAACGACATCAAAGAAATCGAGAGTATCATTGCAGGAAATGAGACACAGCTAACTATAATCGATTCTGCGGACCAAACAATAACCGTGAAGATGCCTGTAGATCGAGTTGTGGCATTCAATAATCACCAAGTGGAGACAATGAGGTCGATTGAGGCAGATGATAGAATTGTAGGGGTTGGAAGCGATATCAAAAACGATGAGATTTTGTCGGAATTCTATGGATATCCAAATGTGGATTCTACCAAGAATCCCAATTACGAGGAGATCCTGAGGCTAAAGCCGCAAGTCGTTTTTGCATTTGCGACATTTTCAATAACTGAAGGCAACGAAATTCAATCTCATCTAAAAGAGCTTGATCCTGAGATAAAAGTAATCCGCATAGATGCATTCAAGCCCGAAAGCTATGTCGAAGAGACGAGAATGCTGGGATATCTCTTCAATAAGAAAGATGAAGCTGAGGAATTCATCAAATTTTATGAATCCTGGATGAATTCCATAAAGGATAGGGTGGATCAAATTGCTGAGGATGATAAGCCCCGAGTCTATTACGAAAGCAGGAAGCCATATTACAGCGCAGGCAATGGTACAGGGCATCAACAGAAGATCGATCTTGCAGGCGGCAGGAATATTTTTGCTGATCGAGAGGGTTACTTCGATGTGGATCCAGAAGCTGTACTGAAACTTGAACCAGATATAATCATACGCGTCGATGCAGATATCAAGGGATATAATATCAATGACACGAAACGGCTCAGAGATCTGCAGGATGAGATCCTCAATCGATCTGAACTGGCTAATGTCAAAGCCGTTAAAGACAATAAGGTGCTTGTTATCGATAATCACATTCTTGGCAATGTAAGACACTTCATAGGAATCGGTTATCTTGCGAAGCTCTTCCATCCTGAAGAGTTTGAGGATCTCGATCCAAAGGCCATTCATCAGGAATACCTGACGAAATTCCAGGGACTGGACTACGACCTTGGCAAAGAGGGTGTGTTCGTTTATCCACTTCAGGAGGAATGATATATGAAACCAATTGCTAATTATCTGCTGCTTTTTCTGGCAGCGTCAGCAATGTTTGCATTGATGCCAGGACCAGCTTCAGGCTACACGCTAAATATTTTTGGCAACGCCAATATGGATGATCAGGTTGATGATGCCGATCGGGATCTTTTAGAGGAGATCGCTGCCGGATCCAAAGAGCCCACGAAGCTTGCCGATGCGAACCAGGACGGCAAGATCGATTCCGCAGACATCGATTTGGTTGACCGGCTGTTGAAGTACGAGCCAGCCAATATCACAATCATCGACTCGGCCAACCGAACAGTCTCACTTGAGATCCCTGTAGAGAGCTTTGCCGGACTGCACACCAGCCCCTGCCGGGAGTTCATGATGCTGGGAATCGAGGATCGAGTAGTGGGTGTCACCAATTACGTCTTCGATGATCCGAATCTCTATCCGAGATTGATCGATAAGATCGATATCGGAACAATTTATGAGCCCAACTACGAAGCCATAGCTGAGGCCAAGCCGTCTGTTCTGATCATGACTCCGGGAAGCTACATTGATCCGGTGCTACCGATGGTAGAGCCCATGGGGATCAAGGTCATCGGTCTTGCCCTCAGCAAGGATGCCTATGATTCAGAGCTGATGCTGCTTGGCTACCTCTCTGGAAAACTTGATCGGGCCAGGGCCTTCTTGGATTGGAAACAGGAGACTTTAGACATGATCGCAGAGCGCACAAAGGATCTTGATGATGCCCAGAAGCTTCGGGTTTTTTCGGCTACCATGTCAGCCCTTTTAAAAGACGAGAAAGAGCTTTCTCCGAGCTTGATCGGAGATCATCAGATCATAGACAAAGCCGGTGCAATCAACGTTGCCGACGGAATTGCCACCGGCAGCAAGGTGGATGGAGAATGGATTATAAAGCAGGACCCGGATAGCATTGTCATAGCCTCATACTTCGTCAAAGAAGGATTCGGCTATACGGTTCTAAACGACACAGTGGCCAAGGAATCGCTGAAGACTGTTCTGAAGTCTGATGTTCTCAACCGGACCAGAGCTGTTAAGGATGGACGGATTTACATCCTCGGATACTACGGAACAGCATCCGGTGGCCAGGATCCCATTGGAGCCGCATATCTGGCCAAGCGCTTCTATCCTGATCTATTCCAGGACCTTGATCCAGCGCAGTTGCAGAAGGAGTATTTCGAGGACTGGCTCTCCATACCCAGCCAGGGATTGTGGACATACCCGTGAGATCGGCAAATCGATAAATTTTGTGCATTTGTGTCTTTGTGGTAATCTGTCGCACGATAATCTCCACAAAAGCACAAATACACAAATGCATCATGACTCATTAAGTTCACCCACAGAAAATGGCGAGGAACCAATTTTCTAGAATAATAACTCTCAAACAATCTTAATAATTATCACCGAAATAGTTATAATCAACGTGTGTACTTGCAGATATAATCATACTATAAATGATATTAGTATAAAGGAATGTGATTTGATTATGTGTAGAATGCCCAGTGCTCAGTTTGTTCTATTGATATTGGCCATTTCATCAGGCCTGTGCAGCTCCACAGCGGGCGATCAGATCGACGATTCCATCTCGTCGAGTAATCCTCTGGGGATCTTCGGCAATGCCGACATGAACGACAGGATAGACGAGGCGGACGCTGCCTATGTCAGAAGAATTATCGAAGGAAAAAGCGAAACCACAAAGCTCTCCGATGCCAACTATGATGGCAAGGTCGATTCTCAGGATATCGATCAGATTGAGAAGATAATAAACGGTGAGAATAGCGAGCTTACTCTTATCGATGATACGATTACTGACGAATTTCCTGAAGGGATGCCTGTAACGATCCATCTGCCAGTCAGCCGCATAGTTGCCCTTAACCAAGATGCTGCCGAGGTATTGTTGATACTTCAATCGACAGATAAGATCATTGGGATTGCAGATTCTATTGCAGAAGATATCAAATTTCCACCTGAAATATCCAAATTGCCATTGGTCGGGTCCTCTTCTGATGCGGATGTTGAGAAAATTCTGAAGCTAAAGCCAGACATGGTTCTCACTTATGGAAGCGATCTGACACGATGGACCATTGGTCTCGAAAAAGATCTGAAAGCTGCTGACATCACATTGCTGCGGCTGAATTGCTATAAGCCTGCGACGATGTCCAGTGATATAATCAAGCTTGGATATATTTTTGATAACAGGGCAATTGCAGAAGAGTTCGTCGATTGGTATGAAAATTACACTTCAGTCATAAATGAGAGAGTTGGGGCGTTAAAGGAAGACGGAAAACCGAGAGTCTATGTGGAACGCTCTCTATACAAAGCATATTCAAATGGTTCTGCTGCACATGAGATTGTGGTCATGGCCGGAGGAGAGAATATAGCGGCAGATCTGAATAGCATATATCCTGAGGTTGATCCGGAATGGGTTATAGATCAGAATCCAGATATCATTCTCAAGACTGCAACATCTGGGGTGATTGGCGGTTATGTGGATGACACATCGCAAATGAAAGGAGCCTGGGATGAGATCATGAACCGGTCAGAGCTGGCAAATGTAAAGGCAGTGAAAGAGAATAAGGTATATGTGATCCACACCCAGGGAGTCTGGAATAATCCCGAATACTTCATTGGGCTTATCTACCTCGGAAAATGGTTCCATCCAGACCTCTTTGAAGATTTAGACCCACAAGCCATTCACCAGGAATTCTTAGATAGGTTCCTTGGGCTTGACTATGACCTGAACGAACATGGTACGTTTGTCTATCCACCTTTGGAGATGAACTGAATGAGGCTCCTGATTTTTTTATTTTCAGTGTTTCTTGCATTGTCAGCATTTGAATGCATCCCGATATCTGCATCTGAATACACGCTCGACATCTTCGGCAATGCTAATATGGATGACAGGATAGATGAGGCAGATGTCGCATACATCGAAGGCGTCGTCAAAGGAGAATTGCAGTTAAGTTACCTCTCGGACGCCGATGGCGACGGTAGCGTGACGGGGAGCGATGTCGAGCAGGTTCTAAATATCATAAACGGAACAGAAGAGCAGATCATTCTCATTGATGATGCCAACCGAACGGTCAAGATAGATATGCCGGTCGATAGCGTCGTGCCTTTGGTTGACAGGGACGCAAAGATTCTTGGCGTCCTCGGGGCGCAGGACCTCGCGGTTGCAGTTTCCAGCAACATAAAAGAGAGCAAAGAGTACAGGATCACTCTTCCCGGGCTTACGGAACTTGAAGCTGTTGGTTCATGGACTGAGCCGGATCTGGAAAAACTGCTTGAGATACAGCCCGACATGCTCATTGCCTACAGCAGCAGTGCCAAGGCCATCAATGAGTGCATTGGAAACCGAGTTGCTGTCATCAGCTTTGGCTCATCAACACCAAAGACCACCAGCGACGAGCTGCTTAAATTGAGCTATGTCCTGAACCGAAGAGAAAACGCAGATGCATATTTCGATGAGTTCCACGACAAATATTTGAACATCATTGCTGACAGAATCAGTGGGCTATCCGATGATGACAGGCCAAGCGTCTATGTTGAGGCCAGCTCACAGCCATATAAAACATACAACAAAAATTCTGTCGTCCAGAAGCTGGTTGATCTGGCTGGGGGAAGGCACCTATTCAGCGATCTGGATGGAAGCGGGGCCTTTGCTACCCTTGATGCCGAGGAGATCATAAAACTAAATCCCGATGTCATCATTAAATACGCAGAGAAGAACGATTCCGGCTATGAGGTGATCGATAGCTCTAAGATGCAAGTCTTGAGAGATGAGATCCTTGGCCGTCCGGAGCTGGCCGAGGTCAGTGCTGTGAAGAACGGCCAGGTTTATGTTATGAGCTCCTATCTCAGCTACGGAACGGATTATCCGGCGCTGCTCATGTACTGGTCCAAGTGGCTTCACCCTGATATCTTCGCCGATATGGACCCCGAGGCGATTCATAGGGAATATCTCGATCGCTTCACAGAGAAGGACTACCCGCCGGGAGAGCTTGGTAGCTTCGTCTATCCCTGAAGTAAGGAGATCCTGCAGAGCAATGAAAGGACTCGCGAACAAAATCGGACTTGATTTCCGGATGGGTGCAGAGGGTGCCTATGCCATCCTCTGGTCCGATCTCTCGGCCTTGCGGCGCAACCTGCCCAATTACCTGATAGCAACTGTTGTCTCTCCGCTGCTTTACATCGCAGCCTTTGTCTTTGGGCTGGGTGGGAACATCAAGATGGACGGCATCAGCTATATGCAGTTCGTCGTTCCAGGCATCATCGCCATGACGGCCATGAACAGCAGCTTCAACGGATCCGGAACGAGGCTCGTCATAGATCAGATTCACTGGAGAAGCTTCGATGAGTCGCTCATGGCTCCGGTGGGGATCTTCTCTCTTCTCGTTGGCAAGGCCTCCATAGGGGTCCTGCGTGGCATGGTCAGCTCCATCGCTTTTCTCGTCGTAACAGTGATCATAGCTCCAGGCCTTCATGTGAGCGTGCTCTTTTTGGCCAGCCTTCTATTCGCCTGTCTGATATTCTCCTTTTTGGGAGTGCTTTCGGCTTTGCTCGCCCGCTGCTATGATGATATGATTGTATTCACGAGCGTGGTCATCATGCCAATGGCCTTTCTCGGCGGGACCTTCTTCTCTCTGAACTATCTGCCCGCTGCCCTGAAGTCAGCTCTATATTTGCTGCCGCTCACCCACGTCAGCATCTGCCTGCGGGCGAACCTTCTCGGCCAGGCAGTTCCGATTGCGTCTTATCTGGCGATGCTCGGATTTTTAATTGTCTTTGCCGGGGCTGCATTTGTGGTATTGAGAAGAAGGGATGCGTAAGCAGAGACGTGGATGCGATTTTTTATCAGCATTAGTGGCAAATGGCCCTTGCATACTCCAAAGCAGGATAAAAAATTTAGGCTTTTGGGGCAAAGCTCAACAGACCAAAAGCTCCATCAACCCCGCGCGCTATCATTTCGTTCATGTCTATTCACCCAATTGAATTCAGATACGGCACCAAAGAGATGAAGGCCATCTGGGAAGAGGATTTCAGGCTGCGTTGTCTTTTCCGCGTGGAGGCTGCACTCTCACGCGCAGAGGAGGATCTCGGCATGATTCCAAAAGGCGCAGCAGCAGAGATTGCGGCTGCAGCGGAATCGACTCGACCTGATCGGGCCAAGCAGATCGAGGACGAGATAGGACACGACATGATGGCAACCGTCCTGGCCATGGCTGAAGAGAGCCCCAAGTATGGCGAATGGATTCACCTCGGTGCCACATCCAACGACATCCTGGACACTGCGACAGGCCTACAGATCAAGGCCTCCTTAGATATTCTGGAGCCCAAGCTCAAGGCGCTCTTGGCCCTCCTGCTGGACAGGGCAATGCAGAACAAGGGCCTGGTCTGCGCAGGCAGGACGCACGGCCAGATTGCTGTGCCCACCACCTACGGCCTGCGGTTTGCCATCTGGGCCTCAGAGATTGCGCGGCACATTGAGAGGTTGCAACAGCTCCGGCCTCGGGCTGCTGTCGGCAAGATGAGCGGAGCAGTCGGAACTCAGGCAGCATACGGAAAGAATGGCATGGAGATTCAAAGAAGGGTCATGCAGCACCTGGGCCTCACTGAGGTTGACGTATCCAATCAGGTGATTCAGCGCGATCGGCATGCTGAGATGGTCTGCTGGATGGCGCTTGTGGCTTCAACTCTCGACAAGATTTTCGTAGAGATGCGCTCATTGCAGAGAACTGAGATCGCTGAGGTCGAAGAAGGATTCGGCAAAAAGCAGGTGGGCTCCTCAACAATGCCTCACAAGAGAAATCCCATCAAGTCTGAGCAGATCTGCGGCCTGTCAAGAGTCGTGAGAGCCCAGCTCATCCCGGCCTTCGAGAACATCCCCCTCTGGGATGAGCGCGACCTGACAAACAGCAGTTGCGAGCGCGTGGTCTTTCCTGAGGCATTTATCTTCACGGATCATCTCATCACTCTGGCGACGCGCACGCTTGACAGGCTCAATCTGAGGCAGGAGAATATCGAACGCAACCTGGTATTGTTGCATGGGCTTAATATGGCAGAGAACGTGATGGTAGAGCTTGCAAAGAAAGGAGTAGGCCGCCAGCAGGCGCATGAGATCATGAGGCAGAGCTCCATGATTGCTTTCGAGCAGAAGAGAGAGCTCGCCGATGTGCTCATGGAGAATGAGACTGTAATGAAGCAGCTTAGCGCTCAGGAGATAACGGCTCTCCTTGATCCGCACCAGTATATCGGCACAGCCGTCCTTCAGGTGGAGAGACTCTACGAGAAGCTGCATAAGGCCTATTTGGCCTGAAAATCTGAATTGAAAATGCCATCCGTATTTGTACTCAAGCCGGGATCGATAAAACGAGATGAATGTGGCCGGATCCTGGACGCCCGGTCCTCGGTGAGCCTGATTGTCTGCGGAGAGCATAAGATAATCGTAGACAGCGGACTTGAGGGTGAAGAGGGAGGGATACTAAAAGCATTGAAGGCTCTCAATGTCAGGCCGGAGAAAGTAGACCTTCTCGTCAATACCCACTCTCATCTCGATCACTGCGGAAATAACCATTTATTTTCTATGGCGAGGGTTCTGGCTGCAAGAGACGGAGATGCTATTTCCCCTGGCGTCTGGATCATGGCAACTCCTGGCCATAGCATGGACAGCATCTCCGTTGTGGTGGAGGCGAACCTAACGATAGTAATAGCAGGAGATGCACTCCCAACGTTTGGCAATTTCCAAAAGATGGTTCCTCCAGCTTTGCATATCGATCGAACTCTTGCGGAGGCCAGCATGAAAAAGATCCTGGCATTTGCAGACATTGTTGTTCCAGGTCACGATTTTCCGTTCTATGTTCATAAAGCTGCTAATATTTCTCTGCCAGGTCCGATTGGAGGTTTTGAACACAGTGCAGGCTCCAAACCCCATTATTGAATTCTGGCAAAATTGCACTTGTTATTCATTGAATATGAAGAAGAGATATATTCCGAAATCTAAGATCAGGCAATCTATAAATACTTATAATATGTATAGCTTATGCGAATGCAGCTAAAATTGACATCAAAGGAGAGGTTAGTTCTTTACGGTCTTGCCAGATATCCGGGACTTAGTGACATAGATCTCGCTTCAAATATTGGCGTTGATCGCTCAACCATCTTCAAGAGCAAAAGAAAGTTTAGAGATTGGAAACTCATTAAACTTTTGAATGTTCCTTCCGGAGAAGCTGTTGGTGCCGAAATCCTGACCTCAGTGTTTGTAAAATACAGTCCGACCGCCCCATTTGAGGTAAGAATTGGATCGCCATCATACCAAAATTGGGTGAAATATCCCAATTGTGTCTCTCATATAGCAACGGATACTGATTCAGTTTCGACGTTCTACTCTAAAAGCCTCACGGACTTCCGAGTAAACTTTGATCCAATAATCGACGAATACTTCAGAAGCGGTTATGTCGAGGACATCCAGTACTTCCATTATCCGTTCCAGGTATCCAGCTACTCTGCTGATGCAGCACTTGCGGTTAACGGGCTGTTCGATCTCACCAGATCCGATTTACCTGAGGAGGCCACGACTCCCAAGTTGGCTTTATCTGAAGACTCCCGCCTCACAGAGAAAGACAAGCTCACGCTCTATGCTTTTGTTAAGTATCCTATGCTCTCCGACCTGGAGCTATCTCGGAGAACGGGGATTTCAAGGCCCACCATATCCGGAAAGCGGACCAAGTTCTTCCAGAGTGGCCTGTTGAATCGCGAGGCGTATGTGGACTGGCAGAAGATCTGCTGTGAGCTGATGTCGTTTTATCATGTGCGCATCCGGCATGGCCACGATCGCGAGGATCTTTCTGCTGTTTATCAGGCATTCCGCAGGATCGGTGCGCCGCTGTTCAGCTATCTGCAGCCCGGAGAGATCTTTGGATCCTTCCTGTCTACAGGCTATCCGGAGCTGAAGAGCCGCATGGACAAGGAGCTGCGGGCTCTCTCTGAGAAGGGATTGATCAAGGAGCGGCCAATGCTTGTGATCATGCCCTTGACTGAGATCAAGGCCAACAAGATCGATTATGCTCCGATGGTTGCCAAGATGCTAAACATCGAGAAAGAGATCTGAGGAGAATCATTGTCGGCAGAGACTGTCGTGGTCTGCACCCGGGCGGACCCGGCAAGCCTCAATATTTTCGAGCGACTCCTGGAGCTTGGGCAATGGAAGTGCCATGAGGGCTATCTGTCTTTTGGCCGATGGCGGCTGTTTATCCACGATGGCAGACAGACGGCTCTGCTGGGACTGGATGATCGGCTGGCTTCTATGGGCCTGAATCCTGAGATGATTGTCTTTGCCAGTCGGCATGAGGCCAAGGCTGCCCTGCCGTGGCTCGGCGGGCATTTCACTGGCATCCTTCAAGACGGTCAGGCGATGCTTTCCTCGGCTGCAGCCGGAGGTCTGCGCTCATTTTTGCATAACATTGCCAGAGCGGCTCCGTCCAGCTATGCGATCTCAGCCGAAGCCACCCATCACGGGCCCACAGACATCAGAACACCATGCTTTTTTGCGGAAATCGGCAGCACTCTGAAGGAATGGCAAGACCGGGAGGCTGGAGAGGTGGTAGCCAGGGCGATTCTGGACCTGGAGAATGAGGTGGGTGAAGGGCGTCCAACTTTCCTGGGATTTGGAGGCGGGCATTATGTGGCCAGGCAGACTGATCTGATATTCAAGTCGTCCGCGGCTTTCGGGCACCTCTTCTCCAACTACCAGATGGCTGGGATCAATCGCGAGGTGGTAGAGGAGGCCTGCAGCAGATCGAATGCAGCTTATGCTTATCTTGACAGGAAGTCCCTTCGTTCTGCAGAGAGAAAGAGAATGGAGGCAATTTTAGCAGAGATGGATCTGCCTGTTCTGAGGGGTCGGGAGATAATGGCAGAGTTCCCGCCGTCTGAAAGATAAGAGGTCGGACATAAATATTTCAATCCTTGTTTTCGTGGAACTTGCCCTCGGACCAAGCGAGGCCAATGGAAAGACATTGGCAGAACTGGGTTTCAATCCTTGTTTTCGTGGAACTTGCCCTCGGACTTCAGCACATCGGCCATTCCTAGAACGGTGCATGAGTAGTTTCAATCCTTGTTTTCGTGGAACTTGCCCTCGGACTTTGTCCGACAGAGTCGATCGCCTTCGCTTTCTTATGGTTTCAATCCTTGTTTTCGTGGAACTTGCCCTCGGACTCTGAACTCGGAAGGCTACTATTACGACGAGAGACAGGGTTTCAATCCTTGTTTTCGTGGAACTTGCCCTCGGACGATGATCCCAAAACGGGTGATACTTTTCTATCATTGTTTCAATCCTTGTTTTCGTGGAACTTGCCCTCGGACATTGCAATTCAATGCTGTTCTGCAGGGAGAAGTACCGTTTCAATCCTTGTTTTCGTGGAACTTGCCCTCGGACGATCTGCGCCGTCCATCAGGTCCATTGGTACAAGGCGTTTCAATCCTTGTTTTCGTGGAACTTGCCCTCGGACCTCCAACGGAGATAAGGTCGTGAGCCTGAAATATTGTTTCAATCCTTGTTTTCGTGGAACTTGCCCTCGGACACGACAGGGGAGAGCTGCAAATCCTCCTGGAGGAGTTTCAATCCTTGTTTTCGTGGAACTTGCCCTCGGACGATATTCGAGGACGACATGTTGTACCACCAATGGGTAGTTTCAATCCTTGTTTTCGTGGAACTTGCCCTCGGACCCAGCTTTCCAAGATAGGCGAATCGTCCGAGGCCAGTTTCAATCCTTGTTTTCGTGGAACTTGCCCTCGGACTGCCTGATATCAGGCTACCTATCGTGTCGTCATTTTGGTTTCAATCCTTGTTTTCGTGGAACTTGCCCTCGGACTCTGGGAGCTGCTTCTGTGAGCACTGCCAAAAATTGGGTTTCAATCCTTGTTTTCGTGGAACTTGCCCTCGGACTGAATATTTTGCAGCCATTCCGCCTCAAACATGATGTTTCAATCCTTGTTTTCGTGGAACTTGCCCTCGGACGGCAGAAGGCTATGAAGATGTGGCCGACAATGCGAGGTTTCAATCCTTGTTTTCGTGGAACTTGCCCTCGGACAAGTTCATTGGATGCTCGGTTGGTGGTGCCTTTCTTCGTTTCAATCCTTGTTTTCGTGGAACTTGCCCTCGGACGATGGGCGTGCAGCGGGTGATAGCCGAGAGGGCAAGCGAGTTTCAATCCTTGTTTTCGTGGAACTTGCCCTCGGACTTGAAGTCAGAGCCGTGATTATACAGCTCTCCGTGTTTCAATCCTTGTTTTCGTGGAACTTGCCCTCGGACTCATAATCCACCTCGGATTTAGCTTCATTCTGAGATGTTTCAATCCTTGTTTTCGTGGAACTTGCCCTCGGACCCAACGATGGCCGCCAGACGATGAGGATCATCGCGTTTCAATCCTTGTTTTCGTGGAACTTGCCCTCGGACTCTAGCCAGTGGCCTCTCGTTCTTCTGCGAATTCATCGTTTCAATCCTTGTTTTCGTGGAACTTGCCCTCGGACTATGAGAAGTTTGCCTTTGCCACTGATGAAGTGGTGTTTCAATCCTTGTTTTCGTGGAACTTGCCCTCGGACTTCAATAGTCAAGAGCGATACTCTATCAAGCCCTTTCGTTTCAATCCTTGTTTTCGTGGAACTTGCCCTCGGACATTAAAAAGGAATACACTTCACTCATCCAGGAGACGTTTCAATCCTTGTTTTCGTGGAACTTGCCCTCGGACCGTAATGCCAAACTGTTTGCGCTGCTTTGTTTCCATGTTTCAATCCTTGTTTTCGTGGAACTTGCCCTCGGACGCTTGCCGCATATCGCACATGGACATTGCCAATCTGGGTTTCAATCCTTGTTTTCGTGGAACTTGCCCTCGGACGATAGTATAGCTATTGATAACATGCCAGAAAGGACGGTTTCAATCCTTGTTTTCGTGGAACTTGCCCTCGGACTATTTACGATATGCTGGATGAAAATATCCACTTTATGTTTCAATCCTTGTTTTCGTGGAACTTGCCCTCGGACCCAGGATGAGTAACTTTAGGCCTCACTCGGCATTAAGTTTCAATCCTTGTTTTCGTGGAACTTGCCCTCGGACTTTGGGCTCCTTTTCATCTTCAGACAATGCAGAGGGGATGTTTCAATCCTTGTTTTCGTGGAACTTGCCCTCGGACTTCATTAGCAGCTTGCAGGCTATCCAGGGAAGACTGTTTCAATCCTTGTTTTCGTGGAACTTGCCCTCGGACGCTGGAAGATGATGGCTCTATCATGATGGAAGACTCGTTTCAATCCTTGTTTTCGTGGAACTTGCCCTCGGACACTTACTGACTTTGGTGCTAATTGCTCGACTGCTTGTTTCAATCCTTGTTTTCGTGGAACTTGCCCTCGGACAGTTTATCTCATGAAGCAGTACTGTCTGGAGCTGTCGTTTCAATCCTTGTTTTCGTGGAACTTGCCCTCGGACGACCTCCTGAGCTTTTGTCAGGGTCTCCATTTTCTGTTTCAATCCTTGTTTTCGTGGAACTTGCCCTCGGACTCTCATTCTGTCCTATGCCGGCAGCATGACCCGATAGTTTCAATCCTTGTTTTCGTGGAACTTGCCCTCGGACCACTTACGCTCCGACCATCAATGCGGATGGCCTCAGGTTTCAATCCTTGTTTTCGTGGAACTTGCCCTCGGACTGTGAGGGACGTTGCCTGTATTGTTCGATGAACTATGTTTCAATCCTTGTTTTCGTGGAACTTGCCCTCGGACAGGGGAATCCTAGAGAAGAGAATCTAGGAATTCTCATGTTTCAATCCTTGTTTTCGTGGAACTTGCCCTCGGACGGCGATGACTGGATGCTGGCCAGGGAGGCGCAAGAGTTTCAATCCTTGTTTTCGTGGAACTTGCCCTCGGACGGCAACATTGCTGCCATCTACTACATCCATGTAATGTTTCAATCCTTGTTTTCGTGGAACTTGCCCTCGGACATCGTCCCGGTAGCTCCTGACGATGCCCCTGTGACGTTTCAATCCTTGTTTTCGTGGAACTTGCCCTCGGACCGCTAACAAAATCATGAGTCCATGGTGCCATCTTGAGTTTCAATCCTTGTTTTCGTGGAACTTGCCCTCGGACGCGGTGAGCATGGAATCAGAAACGGAAAGAGTTTCAAGGTTTCAATCCTTGTTTTCGTGGAACTTGCCCTCGGACCGCCTCAAATCCGGAACGGTCGCGGTGATTGCCACGTTTCAATCCTTGTTTTCGTGGAACTTGCCCTCGGACTTGTCACGTCTGGATCGCTTGACGCTGATAATGTAGGTTTCAATCCTTGTTTTCGTGGAACTTGCCCTCGGACTGAGACCGTGGCGAACCATAAAACAGAATACACTTTGTTTCAATCCTTGTTTTCGTGGAACTTGCCCTCGGACGTGTCCCATTTTTTGTGAATTCCAGACCATAGCTAGTTTCAATCCTTGTTTTCGTGGAACTTGCCCTCGGACATCCTCTACATCAATGCGTCCGGGGCGCTCGCGGTGGTTTCAATCCTTGTTTTCGTGGAACTTGCCCTCGGACGACTATTAGGTCGCAGACAGGAAAGGGTGGCTTGGAGTTTCAATCCTTGTTTTCGTGGAACTTGCCCTCGGACATCGCTCTATGGGATCGAAGGGGAATATGGGTCCTGGGTTTCAATCCTTGTTTTCGTGGAACTTGCCCTCGGACTATGAAGTTCTGCGACGATCTCCATTTCCAGTGTCTGTTTCAATCCTTGTTTTCGTGGAACTTGCCCTCGGACTGGAAATTCTGAAAGAATTAAAGGCATCTGGTTATGGTTTCAATCCTTGTTTTCGTGGAACTTGCCCTCGGACATCTTGCCAGTAGTCCTGCCCACCCCGGCCACCATCGGTTTCAATCCTTGTTTTCGTGGAACTTGCCCTCGGACATCCTTACCCAGGATTGACCAACTTCAAAAAGTCAGAGTTTCAATCCTTGTTTTCGTGGAACTTGCCCTCGGACGCTAGACAGAGGCGCGCACTCTGTCTATTCTCTACAGGTTTCAATCCTTGTTTTCGTGGAACTTGCCCTCGGACAGAACATTGTCGCCCTGGTCCCATTGGCATGTTGGGGTTTCAATCCTTGTTTTCGTGGAACTTGCCCTCGGACGTGGCAACCACCGTCGCCGTTTCGGATTTTAGGCGGGTTTCAATCCTTGTTTTCGTGGAACTTGCCCTCGGACAGAAAGCGATAATATGGATCACTGGAAGGTTATTCTGTTTCAATCCTTGTTTTCGTGGAACTTGCCCTCGGACTTCACGTTTGAATTCTGTGGTGTCGCTGATCGCATTGTTTCAATCCTTGTTTTCGTGGAACTTGCCCTCGGACGAAAACTTTTTGGATGAATTGTAAATGGTATCTGCAGTTTCAATCCTTGTTTTCGTGGAACTTGCCCTCGGACTTCTGGTTCATATTCCCAACTTAGGCCCAAGTGTTGTTTCAATCCTTGTTTTCGTGGAACTTGCCCTCGGACGTATTCCAATTTCGGACTGTCCGATTAATTTTTCTTGTTTCAATCCTTGTTTTCGTGGAACTTGCCCTCGGACTGCAATACCATATCAGGTTCAGGGAATATTCACATTTGTTTCAATCCTTGTTTTCGTGGAACTTGCCCTCGGACGTCTCTCCGGGGTCTCGTATTTCGCAGACCACATTTGTTTCAATCCTTGTTTTCGTGGAACTTGCCCTCGGACTGTGACATTATAGATCACATCTGCAATTTGTTTCCAGTTTCAATCCTTGTTTTCGTGGAACTTGCCCTCGGACTCGGCCACGATCATCGGCCAATCATAGCCACATACAAAAGTTTCAATCCTTGTTTTCGTGGAACTTGCCCTCGGACGCGATGGTCGCGGCAGTGAGTGAGATCGAGCGATTGGTTTCAATCCTTGTTTTCGTGGAACTTGCCCTCGGACGGCAATCCTGTCAATGTCGCCTGGCTCGATTTTCGGGTTTCAATCCTTGTTTTCGTGGAACTTGCCCTCGGACGCCACATATTGTCCTCACTGTGGTGCTCCGATTTTGTTTCAATCCTTGTTTTCGTGGAACTTGCCCTCGGACTTTTTTTCCTTTTCCAGAACGCCGTAAGCGTTCTCATGTTTCAATCCTTGTTTTCGTGGAACTTGCCCTCGGACATCTAACTTTTTGCCAGCATACGTTCTCTTCCCATAGGGTTTCAATCCTTGTTTTCGTGGAACTTGCCCTCGGACCACCGCAAGCAGAGCGAAGCCGCCGCTCCTGAAATGGTTTCAATCCTTGTTTTCGTGGAACTTGCCCTCGGACCAGGCCCTGAGTGAGTATGCCACGACGCAGGAAGGGTTTCAATCCTTGTTTTCGTGGAACTTGCCCTCGGACTTTCATCTCCTCAATCCCCCTATTTTGGGAACCTTCTGTTTCAATCCTTGTTTTCGTGGAACTTGCCCTCGGACGGTGGTGGAGTGAGCCGGAAAAGGGGAGCGAAAGGGTTTCAATCCTTGTTTTCGTGGAACTTGCCCTCGGACCAGGCATGTAAGAAGACGGGCATTAGCAGGGGCACATTGTTTCAATCCTTGTTTTCGTGGAACTTGCCCTCGGACTCCCGCCTGGAGTATATGTCCCCCCTGCGCCGATAAGTTTCAATCCTTGTTTTCGTGGAACTTGCCCTCGGACAGATGGCATTTATTACACCTATAATATATTTCTAAGGTTTCAATCCTTGTTTTCGTGGAACTTGCCCTCGGACAGCGGCGTTTTTTCGCCCTTTTTCCTGTTTCTATGTGTTAAACCGGCCTTTTTCTTCACCTCCAAGGAATGAGCCATAATTATTGGAAGGCTTATAAATTCATTCCGCCAAGTGTTCCAAAACAAGAATTGCTTGGCCGAATTGCAGATGACGCAGCTCTATTTTGGCTTAGAAACCGCTCCGTAACCTCTGGAGACCGACTTGCCCAGTCCCATGAACTCCGGGATAGTGAATGTTGTGGTGAACTCTCCCCGTATCCCGGTTACCTTTGTCCATTTCAAGGGGCAGATCTCATCTTGCATCCGGCCCACCTCCAGCCGGATATGCTCCTTGGCCACATAGCCCAGGCCCTTGGAGGCAGAGAGGATGTTGCCCACCAGGATTCTCCTTAGCAGATCCTTTTTTTCATCTTTGTTTGCATTTAAATATTTGGGATAATTGTCCTGGCTCAGGGCTATCCAGGGAGTGGCGAACCTGTAGCCATGAATCTCCTCACAGCAGCCGAACTCCTCGCTCTTCAGGGTCACGCCTCTCTCCATGATTCGGTACCTGCTCTCGCCGAGTTTTATCTCATTGAATTTATCATAAATCTCCTTCAGGACATCTGCTCCATCGTTGATGCCGAGGACCAGAGGATTTCCGTCCAGCATCTTGTACTGGATGAGCGGATATCTGTAAATCAGCTTGTCTGTGACATGCTGATGCAAGAGAGCATATTCGTTGAAGCTGGTGGCGAAAAAGCCGCGCAGCTTCGCGGCGTCCCCGCGCATGGGCGCGTCAGAGTGCAGGGTGAGACGGAGGATTTTGAGGATCATAGTCATCTTTTTATCGTCCTTTAGAGGTTATTGAAGAACTCTTCGCGACTAACGCCCGCCTCTTTTAAGATCTCATTTAGCAGTCCTTTGGGAACATCATAGCCATGAAAAGGAACCACCGTTGACTTTTTGGTTTCAGGGTTGTGGTAAAAGTGATGGCTGCCGCTGATTCGTTCCAGCTCAAAACCGCATTTTTCAAGTTGCTGCGAAATTTATGCATTTGCCTCGACTGCGACCGTGCAAATCATCGAATCATCGGATTCTACCGGCACGTCTTCACCGCGAGCGATCATGCAGGCTATAAAGCCCTCAATGGCTTCTTTTGCCATCGCTAAAGCCTCCTCAACCGTTCGCCCGAAGGTCAGGCAACCCGGCAGAGATGGTACAATCACGGTGTAGGTTCCATCTTCCTCTTTTCGTAGCATAATTTTATAGCGCAATGTCTTCATCATAGTGGTCTCCTATTCTGTATTGATATTTGATAACGGCTGCTGTGGGTGTCTTCGATCTTGCGGCTTTGCGGGCTCACGCGCATGGGTGCGCGTGAGAGCGGGGTGGGGCGGAGGGGATTGGAGGAACATCTCTTTCTGCACTACCCTCAACCTAAATCCGGAATAAATGCACCTCCTCCTGCCTGAGCCCGCATGAAACCGGTCTCATCGTCATAATAATTGCGGATCTCGGCCCTTGAAATATATCCGATTCCGGAATCATTTTCAACCAATGAATGCGCATACCTTTCATCAGCTGATATCAAGTACTCGCTAAAATCCTTCTTGATTTTAAGATACTTTTTTGTCCTTTCCAGATGATCTTTCTCAGATTGCATATCTCGATATTGTTTCCAGATCACTTCTGCCCTATCATCCAATTCTACAAAGACATCAACTTTGGGATAATCTTCTTCGATGAGCTTGAAATTATCATTAAGATCCTTAAATGCAAGTCCTGCAATGCGATCCAGGCAGTCCTTTGAGTCTCTCTCACCCATTACTCTTTTAAGGGCTTTGAAATATTTGTTGTTAAGATCAAGGAATTCTGATTCTTTAATTGGTCCTTCGATTGGTTGCAGAATACTCAATGTCGTACTTATTAAAATTGGATCATAAATGTATCTATAAAGTGCTTTCCGTTCATCTTTCAGAATAAAAATTAATACAGTTCCTTTTTCATCTTTGGAGGAGTTTCTATTGCATCTGCCGGCCACCTGATTAATGGAGTCAAGAGGAGCAAAATCTCTGTAAACGATATCCGCATCAATATCTACGCCGGCTTCAATGAGCTGTGTGCTGACAATGACCCTCCTCTGTCTCAGGGATTCCTTGGACTTTTTTATCTCATTTATTCGTGTTAATCTCGTCTTGGGGATTACATTTGTAGAGAGGAAAAACATCTTTGTGTTATCTAGTTTCAGGTGTTTAATGCATCTATAAACTTCTTGAGCCGAAGCAATGGTGTTGAGAACAATCAAAAAATCCTTGTCACTTTTTTTTATCAGATCTTCATTCAGTAAAGAATTGAATTCCGCAATAGTAAGTGCTTTTTCAATTCTTGGCATCATTTCAATTCTATTCAGGTTCCGGAAATAGTCCTCTTTCTTCTGTGCTATCTCCTTGATCTCGCCTTTTGATTCATCGAAAATGAGCGGCTGTGTCGCGGTTATGAAGACGATGTATGTGTTGAACTTCTCGCAGATCAACTTTAATGAATCATGTATCAATAGCCAATAACGATGAGGCACGGCCTGAACTTCATCCAGAATTATTATGGAATTGGCTAACTTGTTGAATTTCCGAAGTTGCCTATTTTTATTTGAGAATAGGGTGTTGAATAGCTGCCAGAATGTAGTTACTATTATTTCCGCATTCCATCCTTCCAAGAGCAATAGGCTCTTGTCTACCTCATACTCGTCTTCTTCAGTTTTGTACTTAACCTCGGAAAGATGGTGATGTTTGAGAAGGAGCCTAGAGTCTACAGGTTCTTTTCCCTTGCCGACAACCTCTTCAAATACCTTGTAGTTCTGGTCGATTATGCTTAAAAAAGGCAATGCATAAATTATTCTGGGCTTGATCTTCAGTTCATTCTCCAATCGTTCCCTCAGTTTTAATGACAGGGAAAGCGCAGTAAGTGTTTTGCCTGTGCCAGTAGGAACATTCAAAGAGAGAATCTTATTATCCAGGTCCCAGTCTTTGATCCTCTCCATTGCCTCATTATAAATCTCGTTCCTGAGACTATTGATATTATCCTGCTTAGATGAAAATCCCTTTGCATCTCTATAATCATCGACTAGCTTTGATGAAATGCTAATCCTGTCTAAAATAACACCGTCTAACCCTGCATCGGTCTTATCGGCATCAATTAGAGATGAATAAATAAATTGAAATATAAAATATGGATATAGATTGCCTTTATCGCATAAACCCCTCACAAAATCTTTTTCTTTTCTTCTAAGACTTTTTATCTCATCATTTTGAATATAATTGATAATTGCATCCAAATTAATATTTAGTTGAATGTTTTCCTTGGAAATAAGATGCTTAAGAGTCTTGCAGAATTCCTTCTTATCTATAGAATCGATCTGCTTTTCTGCAATTTTCAAGATTTTTTCCTTATCCATATCGACATCTTTGATCTCATCCATAGCATTTGACAGGTTGCCATGGTGCCTCTTAACTGCAAGAAATGACATGATTGGCAAATATTCGGCCAATCCATCTCTTCGTTCTATCTGGTTCAGGTATTCGTTCATCACTGCGTATGTAAATAAAGCCGAGAGAAGACCATGATGGGTTATGTCCTTTGCTTTAAGTGATTTCTTCTTTTTTTCGTTTGTTTCTGAGATGTAATCCTGGAAATATTTTGTCGCCTTTCCCAGGTCGTGAGTGATTCCAATAATGTAGGCTGCATCTTTGAGTAGATCTACTTCATCGATGTTCAGTTTCCTCTCATTCACTGAGTTTCTGCAAATCTCTCCAACTCGATACAGATGATCAACCAGTAGCTTATCAGGATGGGACTTGAGGCTAAAGGAATGCAATTCGCTCGGTTTGCTCGCCATTATTCAGCTCCCACATCTCTTTCGTCTTTGCTTTGATTCTCATTCCATTTCTCTCAAAAAGAATCTCGCGATAATCTGTTACTTCTCTGGCTTCACCCATCACGCATGGCATCACCTCTGAGAAGTATTCCTTTCCGTTTTCGAATTCCGGATCAATAATATTATTTCCAGGAAGAACGCTATCAATTTCTTGAATATCTCCCTCGGATTTCTCGATCTCAAATTCGCCCACAAACCGGAAGTTGCATATGAGCTGACTCAATCCAAGACATGGGGTGTAAACCGACTGATGGTTTGATAGTAACTTTTTTAATTTTTTATAAAAACCATCCTCTGAATGTGAGAAATATATTCTGTACTTCGCATCTTTCACGAACTCGAATCTGATCTGGCTTCGGTTCTTTATCCCATGCATTTTTACTGCGCTTTTAGTGTCTATCAGGTTCTCGCCTATTCTCACTTTTTTAATTGGATTCAGGATTTTGCAACCGATATCTGCATTGTCTCTTAGGAATGCACGAAAATAATCAGTTTTATCAAGCCCAGAAATGGCCCCTATCAATCCCGAAAGGGCTGTCCTGGGTGGGAAAGAATAGGTAAGGGGAGATGTAGTTGAGTAATTTTTCCTGAAATGGGCATAATCTCCCCAGACATCGAATACCAAAACTCTCTCAGGCATCAAAACCTCAGAACACTAAGGGTCTAACGACAATCCCTGTAGCTTCAGATAGGCTCTCAATTGGGAAATTAATCTTATCTCTGATGAAAAGCATCCTATCATTTGCACAAATCTCAATATCTTTGATCGAGGCCTTTTCTGCAATAAGTTTCTCAATCAGATTCGATAGATCTATCAAGTAATCCGCTGGGCTTCTTATGTTCTCATGTGGAATATCAGAAACTAGCTTTAACATTCCATCTAAATCGCCAATATGATAATTCTCTTTGCTGTAATTTACTTTGAGCAGCAGCCTGGGAACCTGTCCTGCCTTGGTCCTTGAAATCAAGCTCTTGGTTCCATTCCATATTCCTTCCAGCAGGAGATTAATATCATCGTCAGTAAGATGTGTATGCTTGGCTGCATTCTCATTGATGATTCCGTAGAAAGAAATTAGCGAATATGGCAGGAAATCCTCTTCTCGGAATGTTGCTTGCTTTGAACCCTCTTTAGAGGCAAAGGCTCCTGTGCCTTTGATGTGCTTCATGGTTACTCGGTGCAGAGACCTTCCCATCTTGAACTGAACCGGACCGGTATAAGTAATTGAATCCTTTTCGAGAGGAATTACCCCTCCAAATAATCGAATATCTATGCATTCCTTGAGAATTTTTTCGGCACTATTCTCAAAGTTCTTTGCCCTCCTTATGCCGGTTTGGATGCTGTGATTCTTTTCGTCGTATACTACTTCCCTCACGAAAATTTCTTGGCCTTTAAAATCGTGAAGATAGTCTCTGATGGTTCTCTTCAACCTTACATCGGTTACGATATTAACACCAGTCTCCTCATCGATCCTAGGCTTATTCTCATCCATTGGATCGCCGTTTGGATTTCCGTCTCGTATATCGTAGATAAATAGAATCTCGGATCTATTTTTGATTTCTTCGCTCATTGTTGTGCCTCCTCTTTGTTTTGATCATCCTCTTTCTCATTCTTGAATAGCTTCTGCATGTCCATTCCGAGGACGAAATAGAAACTCAGCTCATCATCTGTCTCTACCCAATTGATGCCGGACTTCACGAAATGCAACGCAATAATGGATTCAAGCTCTTTGTAATAATTATTTTCATATTCCTCCAGCTTATTCTGAATATCTGGAAGAAGCCTTTTGATCAGCACCTTATTCATCTTAAGGCCATGCAGCTTCGTCCTAAAGGGCATAGCACCATTATATTTTCTTAATTGAATATTTAATAATTTTTGAGCAAGCACGCCTTCAAGGAATATGGCTTTCTGGACATCACTTGTAAAGAAGGACTTGTGGACCTCGAAAAATTTTTTAATTTTTTCATCAAGCTTGAGACCTTCTAAGCTTTCAATATCAATTGTTTCGCTCTCGTTTTTGTTCATTTCTTTACCCTCCTTATTATAATTTCTGAAAAGATTTAGCTCCATTAGGTAGTGCAAAAGCAGGAAACCCTTTAATGTTGAAATATTGGTTGGATAGCCGTCTCTGAAATCATTCCTTGCCTTTCGCATTATAAAATGCATCAACAAATAATAATCAATTTTATCTCCTATAAAGATCTTGTCTACAATCTCTAAGAATATCTTGTCAAATGTCCTATTCTTGGACTCCTGTGGAAGGAACCGCCTCAGAACTCCAAAGTTGAATTCAAGGTTATTCTTTTCTCTTTGTGTTTCACTCAGGAATAATTCTTCGTAGACATTGAACAACTCATCCACTTTGTCTTTTGCCTTGAAAAGGTCCCTCAGTCGCGATGGCAAGATCCCCTCAATGAGGAGCAAAATTCTATATGATGAGTTATCTTTTTTGTAAAACATAATGCTGTTGCTGATGGAATCGTCCATTTCTTTTACAAGGTCAAGGATCTCGTCCTCGTCTGATGTAATATTGCTCTTAGTCTCTCTATTCAATTTTAGCTTTCTTTTCTGGTCTTTTCCGGAAAGTATATCAAGTATCTTTTTGAAGTTGCCGCCCAAGGCCAACTTTGGCACGAGCAAATACCTAAAGCCATAAAAACCAAAATCAAGATAGTCTTCAATATGCTTCTTTCCAAGCTCTAAGTTGCTGGCGCACTCTTGACATACTGGGGTATCTTTCCAGGAGTCAACCACATTAAATCCGCCTGCGACGAATCCAGGCTTGTCAAAGGTATGAAACTGCCAGGGAATTCCAAATCCATAAACCTCATTTTTGACTTTTCTGCATATGGAGCACACAGCATTTTTTCCAATGGATTCAACGCCATACCTGTTTGAAAATTTAGTTGATGTATTCTTTAAGATAACATCCCTAAATATTCGATTATCATTAAGGTATTTTAGCTCTCCGTTCTGTTCGAGACCAAGAGTGATAATCCCGTTCTCTCCGGGTTCTAATTGTGAATGTTTCTCCTTCAGATCCGCCAAAATCCTGTCCTTTTCGTCTTTGATTGCCTTCCCCATCTTCTTTAGTGCCTGCTTATCCTCTTCGGAAATAGGGTATTCATTATATTTATCAAACCATCTGATAAATTTTTTATTGAATGTTTTCTCTATTTCTGTGATTTTGCTGGTTGGTGTTGCATCCGTTACGTTTCCTTTCTTGCCTTTGTATAGATAATATTGATAGTCTTTTAGTCCTTGCATGTCTACATTGCTAAAAGAATATTCGCCAATTTCTTCCTTTAAAACTACTACTAGTACACGTTTATATCCTACCTTAGCGCCAGGATCTTCAATAAGGCCAAGGATGCGGTCTGATTTATTCGTTTCTTGATAATATTCTCCAATTCTGGCTACGGCCTCAATCACTGGAATCACCATTTAATTCAAACGCATATATTTCTGTACGTGCAGTCCACGCACCTGGCCTTCTGCTTCGTCCCGTCGGGAAAGTATCCCCTCTGAATTATCATCAGTATTTCGCGTATGATCTGCAATGCCGTTTCATAATCCTTTTGCTTGAAGTCTATTTGCGCGACATAATTATTACTCCTGGTGTAGCACAGGAAGCCCTTCTTCACTTCAAGGCCGAAGTGCTCCTTGATCAAAATCCCGTAAAGCGCAGCCTGATACTTGTGCGTCCTGTAAATGGTCTTCTTGAACTCCGCATACTTGTAATCCAGAGGCGCAGCCGTTCCGTCTTCGAGAAATAGAACCTCATCGACCTCCCCTTTGAAGTGGTGCTTGTGCGATGTCAGGTAAACGGCGATCTCCTTTCCAGTGCAATTCAGCTTCTTTCTCACGTAGTCCCTATTCACCTTCTCACGAATCTCATGCAGCTCCCTGCCCTTCAGCACCTTATACCTCTTCTCCTGATGCTCAGGCACCATCAAGCAGCGTTCGAAGAAAATGAACCTCGGGCAGAACAGGTACTCCAGAGCATCCGATACCGTCACAAATATCTCCTGTTCCTCCTGCCCGTCTCGCTCACGCGCCCCCTCACGCGGACCCACGCGCGCGCCCTCCTGCGCCTGCGTGTGCTCCTGCGCGCGCGAGATCTCCATTTCTTGATCCTTCTCCTTCACCATTTAGCCCTCAGAACACCTTGGTGATGGTCATACCAGCCACAAGCTCCCGGTCAAAGCCCGCTCCAATCAGCTTTATTTTGTCAAAGCAGTCCTCGCACATGGGAAAGACATAAACCGAATCAGACTGCTCAATTGCCGCCTCACACTCCAGAACCAGGGAGTCGGACTCATTTCTGTTCAGGTCTCCGAGAAATGCGCTCTTCTGCACCCGAAACAGCCCGTAATTCTTGCACAGCTTCGCTACACGACTCCGGATTTTGTTCTCAGAAATGTCGTAAATTACCCAGACCAACATGAACAACCTCAACTATCAATATTCTGATCAAAGTCCTCAGGCAACTCCTGCCCGGGCCGGATTAAAGAATTGGCAATCCTGTGGCACTCCATCTGAATGGTGTTGCGGACCCTCACATTGCGCCCCCGGTAGAGAATCGTCTCCTCAAACCTCTTGTTGAGGGCCTCAATCAGCGCCGCCTTTCCAGCTTTGGACAGCCCTACTCCCTGCTCCAGCGGCTCGAAATATTCGTCTTTGACCATCCTCCTGCTGAAGAGGTAGACCACAGTCTCATCTGCATAGATCCTAAACATCTCAATTATATCAAAGACCAGCGACTTCTTGTTGTAGGAGTCTGTATGCAAAAAGCCCACATAAGGATCGAGGCCGGCCAGGATGCAGCCCTTCTCGACCATCGAGTAGAGAACCCCGTAGCTGTAATTGAGCAGAGCATTGAACTCATCTCTGGCAGGACTTCTGCTCCTTCCTGCGAACCGGTATTTTTCAGGCATGACAGAGGAAATGGCATCAAAGTAGTCCCGCGCCGCCTTGCCCTCAAGCCCCAACATGTCCTGGCGCCGGGCTTCAATGCTGCCCCGAAGCCTCTTCATCTGCTCCTTGCCTTCCTCAATCTCCTCAATGAATTTGTCCAGATCCGGCCTCATCTCCTCCCGCGTCTTTCGCAGCCTGGACAGAAGCTCAACTTGATTTTCCAGTTTCTTTGCTCCCCATTCTTTCACAAGGTTCAAGCCCTCAAGGGTATCGTAAATCTCCATCTGCCTCCTCCGGATGAGCGTGGTGCTTCCAAGCTTCGGATGCCAAACCCTGCCGTAAGGATCGCCGTAGGAGTCAAGAAAAACTATGTCGATGTTATTGTCCACCGCCAATTTAATGGCATCTGTAGTGATATATGCCGAAGTCGTTATTAAAATACTGCTTATCTTGCCTACCGCCACCTCAAAACTTTTTTCCTCTCTCTTTACCAGAAAGCAGTTCCCACTCTTGCGGAGATAGGACCCATAGCTGTTGATTACAAGCTGCATACATTTGCCTCTTAAAAATGCAAATATCCGAAGGGTAATAACACTTAGATAGCATTTCAAAGAATCGCACGAAAACCAATATCCTAAGTTTAAGTTCATGGGGCCACGGCGATTTGAACGCCGGTCACAGGACCCCCAGTCCTGTAGGATACCAGGCTACCCTATGGCCCCGCACAGCGCATCCAAGGATGTAGAGGTGACATATAAGCGTTTCCCATCATTCCGGCCAAACCTGTGCTACCGTCCCGGGTCCCAATGCACCATACGCGCGCTGCCTGCGGAAAAATTCCTGCAGAACGTCGCCCGAACTGCGAATATCGGGCGCTCATCCTCCAATTGGATCAGAACGTGTAGACCGAGTTGCCGGTCGCCAGGTATTTGATGATATCGGTTGGCACCGCGTTTGCATGGACCTCTTCTCCCGTGTCGGGATCAGTGTAAACATAGACCAGTTGGCCGGACTTCTCATCCTCATATGTGTAATATGCGAACAGGAGTTTGCCTGTCTTTGGATTGAGGACGTCGTAGTATTTCCTTCCTGTCAACGGATCGAAGTAGATATTCACCGGAAGCCCGGTCTCTGAGTCCGTATAGCTCTCGTCAAGCCAGTTGTCGGTCAGGTTCAAAAGAGCGCGCAGATAATATGGATCCTTTATTAGCTGGCCGTCCACTATCTTGCTGCCGCGGGGAGCATTGCCCCAGCTCCACAAGTCGCTGTCGTTGTCATCGCCCTCGTTGTTGGCCGTCTCTTTCTGCACGATGGCCGGTGAGGCCGCTGCATTCTCCTCCTTAAAATCCTTTATCCAATTCTGGGCAAACTCGCCGCTCACACTCTGGTAGTTGGGAGCGTCCTCGTTGCTGGCAAGAGCTGTCTGAATGCAGAACGCAGTTAGCATTAAGAGGCCGCACACTGTGGCAAAGGGGATCAATTTCATGCGTGTTTCATCCGGGCTGCAATCGTACATATTGCCACTCAGTTATTCAATCTTTCTGGCTGCAACCTCTATCGCCCGGATAACGCTGTCCTTTGGGATAATAGTAGCCACAGGAATTGATAGCAATCGCTCAACAGTTGGACTGACGATGGGAGCGCAGACCAGAGCAGAAGCCCCATCCCTCTCTGCCCTGATGGCGGCGATTATGGCCTCCTCGATGGTGGTGGCTGAATACTCTCGCAGAGTCAGCATCTTGTCTCCAATCTTCATCTTCTTCTCGCTGATCTTGTCAAGAACCGGCCTGGCTGCGATGATGGCAATGAAGTTTCCATCAGACCCCTCAAGCTGGCGAATGGTCTTTACGATCTGGCGCAGCGTGGTTATATTCGGCTCTCTGTGCCCGGAGAGGATCTTGTAGAGGGTGCTCTGAGGAATGGCCGAGACCCTCGAAAACTCCCGCGCCGATAATCCCAGCTCTCCCAGAACCTCCTTTAAAGTCTCCCGCAGGCTCTCGTCCGATTGGAAGGCCGCCCTCATCAATCTCTCTACATTTGGCATACTATTGGGTAATGCCATTCAATTATTTCTACTTTTAGGATGAAGAACTGCATTTCTGGCAAAGCTTTAACTATACAGTGTGGCATGGATTGAGGCTAACAGTACTATTTCATGTGTCACTTTTCACAAATAGGACAAATTTTGTCCTTAGATAGAAAACATTATATTCTCCATTTAGAGAAGTTTCCTCTATGGGCGAATATCTGCTCCGATGTGTTAGCGATGGATCGGTGCAGCCCGATCATTCCTTGAGCTGCCCTAATGACAATTCGCTATTGCGCGCCGACTACAGGGCCCGGCAGATTGTGCCGAGAAGCCTGCCCGGCATCTGGCGATTCCTCGACTGGCTACCGGTTAATGGGACTTTAGACGGAACAGAGGGCGGTCCCGTGACCTACAAGAGCCATGGGCTTGCCCGTGAGCTTGGCCTTGAGAGGCTCTTCATCAGCTTCAACGGCTTCTGGCCCGAGAAAGGCGCGGCCTCGCCCACAGGCAGCTTCAAGGATCTGGAGGCGGCCCCAACCATCCAGATGTTGAGGGAACGGGGAGATTGTCCTACCCTAGTGGTGGCTTCAGCCGGAAACACAGCCCGAGCCTTTGCCCACGTCTCGATTCTCACAGGCCAGCCTCTGCTGCTTTTCGTGCCTGAGAAGGCCCTCTCACGAATGTGGACGATCCTCCCGGAGGATAAAAGACGCAGAGCAGATCAGCTGAAGTTGATTGCAGTTCGTGGGGACTATTACGATGCCATTGTGGTAGCAGAGAAGGTCCAGTCCCTGCCAGGCAATGTCGCAGAGGGCGGGGCAAGAAACATCGCTCGCAGAGATGGCATGGGCACAGTGATGCTTGACTGCGTCCTCTCCTTGAAGGAGATTCCCAAACATTACTTCCAGGCCGTAGGAAGCGGCACAGGCGGAATATCGGCATGGGAGGCGGCCCTTCGCCTCATCAGAGATGGCCGCTTCGGAAGCATCCTGCCGAGGCTTCATCTGGCGCAGAACATTCCAAATGCGCCGATCTTTTATGCCTGGAAAGGACGAGAGCCTGAGGCTTCCAAGAGCGAAATGTTCGACGACGTCCTATTCAACAGAAAGCCGCCATATGCAATTCCCGGAGGGGTGAAAGACGCTCTGAAGGAGACGAAAGGCGAGGTCTACGGTGTCACGGATCGCCAGGCAGAAGAGGCCAAGAAGCTCTTTGAAGAGAGCGAAGATATCGACATCCTCAACGCCCCGGCTGTAGCAGTCGCTGCCCTGCAGCAGGCTGTCAATGCAGGTGCAGTACAGCCTAGAGATTCAGTTCTTCTCAACATCACTGGTGGCGGCTTGGCCAGGATGAATGAGACGCATGTCCTGCGCCAGCTCAAGCCCCAAATCGTCGTCAGCCAATGGCAAGAGGCAATGCAATTTCTGGAGGCCAAAATATGAGTCAGGCAGTGAGCCAGATCATAGAAGATACTACAGAGCAGATCAAAGATCAGACCATGAACCAGAACATTATGCCACTGACGCTGACCATTCAGGGCGGAGTGGACAAGGACGGCCATCCTGATGCTGTCTCTTCAATCGAGATAGCCCGCGGAGAGATAATAGGAATCGTAGGGCCCACCGGCTCCGGCAAGAGTACCCTCATTGCAGATATCGAGCAATTCGCCTGGGGCGACACCCCATCTGGCAGAAGGATTCTCATAAATGGCCTGCCTCCTGCGCCTGAACTCAGATCAGATCCCAGAAAGAAGCTGGTTGCCCAGCTCTCCCAGAATATGCACTTCCTGGCAGACATGTCTGTAGGTGACTTTTTGAGGATGCATGCCAAATCACGGGGAAAGGACCCGGATCTTGCCGAAAGGGTCATCACCCTGGCCAATACGCTCACAGGAGAGCCGGTCAATCCTGCCTTTCAGCTCACAATCCTCAGCGGTGGCCAGTCTCGAGCACTCATGGTCGCAGACATCGCAGTCATCAGCGACTCGCCGATTGTGCTCATTGACGAGATCGAGAACGCCGGCATCAAAAAACAAGAGGCCCTGCGACTCCTCTCAGGGGAAGGAAAGATCGTGGTCGTTGTGACTCATGATCCAATGCTTGCCCTCATGGCATCCCGCAGGATAGTCATGAAGAACGGAAGCATGATCAAAGTCATCAGCACCAACGAAAGCGAACAGAGGATCTTCAAGGATATCGAACGCGTTGACGGCTGGCTTGCCTCTCTCCGCGAGACCATTCGCCAGGGAGATATCGTGGGCGACACAGCAAGCGGAGCCACAGGCGAGGTAGCAGCTTGAAGATGATTGTAGCCGCAGGCACTCCAGGATCAGGCAAGACATCGGTTCTCATGCATGCCATCAAGGATCTGCTGAGGGCCGGGCATCACCCGGCGCTGGTCAAGATCGACTGCATGTGGACGGAGGACGACGTCCGGTTCAAGAGGCTGGGCGTTCCAGTGGCCGTGGGCCTGTCCAGAGACATGTGCCCGGATCACTATGCGATATACAACTTCGAGGAAATGCTCGGCTGGGCAAAAGATCAGGGGGCGGACATCCTGCTCAATGAGACTGCTGGTCTATGCCTGCGATGTGCGCCTTATCCGGACAAGGCTCTTGCCATCTGTGTGATTGATGTAACCACTGGGCCCAACAGCCCTTTGAAGGTTGGGCCGCTTCTGACAACTGCCGATGCGGCAGTCATGACCAAAGGGGACCTCGTCTCCCAGGCTGAGAGAGAGGTCTTTCGAGAACGGATTTTAGAGGCCAACCCCAGCTGCAGGATCATTGAGGCCAACGGGCTGTCGGGCAAAGGATCAGCAGAACTCGCAGAGCTGATTGCAGGCTGGCCTGATGTCTCAGGAGAGATGGTCTTGCGGCACAACCCGCCGTTGGCCATCTGCACGCTATGCACCGGAGAGCTGAGGGTCTCCAAGGAGCATCATCATGGAGTGCTGCGTCACCTGGACGGCTTCATGGAGTACACTGGCGAGTAAACAGAGGATCAGGAAATAAACAGGAGAGAGCCAGATTATGAACCAGATAGAAAAGCTCCTGCCAGGGTACAACTGCGGAGAGTGCGGCCTGTCAAGCTGCAGGGAATTTGCATCAAAGCTCGTGGATGTGTCAGGTCTCGAAAGGTGCCCGATCCTCAAGCAGGAGAGGTTTAAGGGTCGATCTATAGAGATTGCCGCGCTTCTCGCCAGCTCTGCTGAAAGCTCAGATGAGATCATAGGCGTTCTTGATGGACTGCGGGCCGACTTCTCTCTGGCTCCGCTCCCGGGCGAGCCATCCTGCCGAGAAGACCTGCATCCCTTCAATCCAGAGGCGATTCTCAAGGAAGGCGATATCTTCCGATACAGGCCGATGGGTTGTCCCATCACTCACTTTGCAAGGGTTCTCAGATCCAGGCATGGGATTGTCACCGTGCATCTTGTTGGGCCTGTGCATCTGCTTCAAGAGCTGCCTGCTCCGGAGGATATTGGCCTGTGCATGGTTGTGGCCTTCGAGGGCATTATTGCCAGGGGACGAAGGCCGGATGTAGGCGAGACCGTGCGATTCCTGCCCGAGCACTGCATGATGCAGAAGGTGCACTCCGGAGTTGTGGTGCACTCTGAGGGCACAGCGTTGCGGATCGAGGGAATCGATCTGAAGGTTTGGTAGGTGGGTGGCAATAGAGGCATGTGCAGTCCCAAACGATTGGTTTTTGCATTGGTGATCCGTTGCATAATCGATCATTCCACGCCCCGCGCCGTGAGCCGGAAGTCGGCAGTTCCCCCCTCAGGAGCCGAGCGATGCTTGATGAGCCTGGCCCGGCGCAGCCCTTCGCCCTTCTTGTCCAAAAAGACGATGGCTTTACACATGTGCTCGATGCTCGTTCCTCCGAGAGGCCGAAGCACATTGTTCTCAATATCAGTATAGACCTGATTGGTTATAACTATGGGAATCCTGTGCCTTCTTGCAATCTCCTGAAGCTCGGCGAGCTGAACGTTGAGAGTTCGGCGAATGCCGCGATTATCATCCGCCTCCAGGAGTACCCGGTAGAGGGAAGTAGCTGAATCGAGGATCACAAGGCCCAGATCCCTGCCGACGATCTTGGACGACTCCCGGATGGCTATGGCCTGCTGCTCAAGGCTCATGGGCTCGAATATCATGATTTTTTTTGCCATCTCCTCTGCGCCGGGCCCTGCTATCTGCTTGAACCTCTCTGCTGAGAAGCCCTCAGTATCAATGAATATGACTCGCAGGCCGCGGGAGACTGCCTGCACAGCCAGTTGCATGACTATGTTACTTTTGCCTGTTCCCGACTCACCGTAAAGCTGGGTGATTATGCCGGACTCAAATCCACCGCCCAGGAGAAGATCGAGGCTGTTGCAGCCGGAAGGCAAGCGATCGAGCATGAAATATCACAGTAGGCCTAAAATGACTTTAACGATAATGCGCGAAGCTATCGATCCTATCCATTAGCCGACCCATGGCTTCCCTCTCCCGGGGTCCACCACAACGATTGATAATCCTCTGCAACTTCATCAGCTCGATATAATAGGAATCCGTCCGAAGAGCCATATATCTTGTGGCTGCAACCGCAGCCTCGATAACCAGGTTTGCCCCCCGGTTGCAGGCCCGGAAGTCACGTCTTATGGCCTCGCCCTTGATCAGCTCCACCTTTCCTATGATGATATCAGAGGCAAACGCTTCGCATTTGAAGAGCCCCCAGGCCTCAGCATCTTTGAGGATCGGCAGATCTTCTTTGCGTTCGAAATACTCTGGAGCCAGGTCCTCCAGAGCAGTCTCCGCAAATAACCAGGCATCGTGAGTTACATTTGCCACAAACCATCCTCTGGTCAACACATTCTCATAGGTATGAGTTCCGAGGAACAGCCGCACAAAAAGGCTGTCTTCGTCTCTGATGATGCCGATTGGCGCAGCATTGATCCTTCCAGCTACCTCGGTGGTGGCAATTATCTCGTTTATGCCCTCTTTTATTCCCAGATCATCCAAAGCCTCATTTCCATAGAGCATTATCAAAACCTCAAACAAACATCAAACAAACCTCAAGCCATTCAGAAGAGAGATGAATAAAGACGATGCAATCAGATCTGCCGTGGACCCTGGATTGATGTCTCTGGCGAGAAGATCATCATCAAGCCTTCTGGCTAGGCCGAGAGTTGGATCTAAGAGAGCCTCGCCAGCCAGCCGGGAGACCTCCCGAGCGATCTTTTGGCCGAACTTGGCAGAGATCAGGCTGTCAGGCACCTCCTCCAGCGCCTCCAGAAAGGTTCTGACAATTCCATCGTTATAGCCCCATCGGTCCGTCTGAGCGACAAGTCTCTCTGCAAGATGAAACGAGCGCTGGTAATGAGTAGACCACTCTCTTGCAACAAGATCGTGGCCTGCAGAGAGCTTCATCAGATCCAGGAGGCTCTTGCCACGGTTCCTGATGGCCTCGCTGCTATTTTGATCTTTAAGGCTGAAGTCTCCCACATCTGCCACCCTGGCACCTGCAAGAGCAAAAGCCCTGTAAAAGTCGATGGAATCGTCAACTGTGCTCTTCTCCAGGACACCTTCCAGCTCAAGACGCAGTTCACCAGACCTGCCCGCTGCGATGGCTATGGGAATCATGAGGACAAGAGATCCGAAGTGGGTGTTGCTTTTCAAGTTCCATGTCTGCCAGGCCTGCACGCCTTCGAAGATGAGCGAGCCCGGACGGCTCTTGCCACAGGCAGCCTTGAGGAAGATGGGATACGCAGAGACTGCACTTGTCAGGAAATGGTGAAAACCGATATCGGAAAAATCATGACAGCGATCGACGTTGCCGGGCTTGGGGCTCGATGAGAGTTCAAAAAGCATTGCAAGCACGGCACACTGAGCCACCCTCTCAGGCATAAGAGCCGGATCTTCGGACATGGCTCATCAAGAACTTTTAGAGAGAAGCTCATCCGCCAGCTTCTTTTTCAGCTCCATGTACTCCTTGCCTGAAAGACCGATCTTGGCCATAGCCGCGTCTCGCAGATAGCACATTTTGGTTATCTTGCAGCACCATGCGAGGCTGCCAAAACAGGTTCCTTCGCCCTTCTCAAGAGGAGTCCCACGGGCAAATTCCAGCTTTTTGTGCACGAACTCCTCTGGGGTCATGCCTGCCTTCTTGAGAGCACCGAGGACTGGGCAGTGCTTGACAGGAGGACAGCAATACGCCAGGCCTCGCAGATCTCCTCCGGCACAGATGTGTTTTGGCGCATTGTACCATCCGCTCAAAGAATCATACTCATGCATAGCTTCCGAGAGCCAATCTGCAAACTCAGGGTCTGCTCCTCGCAAAGAGACAACATCTGCACCCATTGACATCAGATTCTTGGCATCCTCAAACTCACCGATATCGGCCAGAGCCATGATTGCCGGCCCTCTACAGTCCTTGGCCTTTTTAACCAGCTTTGGTCCGACTCCATTAAGGCCGCGCAGGTCGAGATGGATTATGTCCAGCTCGCTCTCCTGTAGCTTCTCAAGCAGTTCATTCGAGAGGTCCTCAGGCCTGATTCGTAACGAGAGGGTGACGCCGCAGCGTTTTAACCTGGGAATAAGCTCCAACAGTCGGATGGGATCGCGAATCTTGGTCAGCCTCAAATCCAGGAGACATAGATGTCGGCTTGCGAGGCGAGCGGCTTCTATTAGGGGCTCATCTCGTGAGCATGTGACAGACAGGCCGAACGCATTAGTTGCCACTTTGGATTTCTGCTTCTCGCTGATTCTCTCCAAGCTGGCCTGCATCACCTCAAGAGAGACATCATCCAAATCGAAGCCTTCCAGCAGGAGAAGTCCAGCGGCAACATTGAGGTCCGGACTGCTATGTGAATAAATAACGGCAATGGGATTCTCAATATGCAGATATCCTACTTCAAGCATCGCCGACTTCGTATGCACCGTGAAGATATCAGCCTTTCGCTTCCAATATGATCGTTAACAATTGATGCTGAATTCCTTTATATCCCAGAAAATGCTAAGACACTATGATGATACCATGGTGACCATCAAAGTTGACGCAGATGCTAAGGTGAAAGGGACGGGAACAGACGGTGCCCTGAGCGTACAGGTTTCAGGACCGGGATCAAATCCATTATCGGCTAAAATATCAGGCGACGTCAAGAGTCCCATAGTACTTGGACCCATAGAGGTTACACCAATTACCGTAATTCCTGATCTGGAAAAGGCAGCTGAGAGCATCGATTTCGGGGTCCTCGTCGCTGCACTGACAAAACTCTCAGAGGGCATCCGGGTGGATCTGGATCTCGCCAATTCGAAAGGACCCCTTTCCATTGCGCCAATTTCCATTGCTCTGGCAAAGATTCCAGTGGATTTAGCCATCTCGGTTTCTTCCCCCACCCAGGAGGCCGTCTTCAGGGTGGAGATCAAGGGAACTATCGGCGAGTGAAAAAATATTTTAAGCATGATGACGCACAATCCGCCATGAGGTGTCAATAATTATACCGTCATGGCTGGTTACCGTTCTGGCTGCAGCGCTTCCCGTATCCGAGGTTCGAGGGGCCATACCTCTGGCGATAGGCGTTTACGGATATGATCCCACACAGGCTTATTTCCTATCCGTTTTCGGAAACCTCCTGCCGATAATACCCTTGCTCCTGTTCCTCGGTCCTGTATCAAACTTTTTGAGACGATGCACCCTTGGAGACAGATTCTTCACATGGCTTTTTCATCGCACCAGGAGTAAATATATTCAGGATCATGAGAACTTCGGACTGACGGCACTGGTCATATTTGTGGCCATGCCTCTGCCCATGACAGGAGCCTGGACGGGCTGCGCCATTGCATTTCTTCTGGGATTTCGATTCTGGCCGGCGTTCGCGGCCATTGCATCAGGAGTCCTCCTGGCAGGAATCATCGTAACGGCTACAGTGGTAGGCGTTCAGTGGCTTGTGTTTTAGTCTGAATCGAGACAATTCCGGACGGCTCCATGCGGGTTGATGCCTTGAAGCAATCCCGCATGATAGGACGCTGACCAACGTTTTTGTCTGTCTCTATCGACACGCCCTGAAACATAAAAAATTTTTAGTTGGATATTGTATTTCAAGAATGCACTACCAAAAAATATAAATATTGTAGACATCCTAAGTATAGTAATATAAGAATTTAGAGGTGGGACAATAAAAAAAGATGAAGTTATACTGGTATTGGTCACGGCTATTCTGTCGGTTCCAATAATGGCGCAGGACTATGGCCTAGCTGGAAGCGGGAACGTCGACGTCCTTGGATCTGGAATCTTTGAGACAGAGGGCTCAGCTCTGAAATTCCCTGCTCTTCAGGACACAAATGTAGATACAGTAACAGTCGGAAATGATAGAGCCTTGGCCCTGGGAAACATATGGCAAAAAAGGAAGACGACTACTGCTACAAATGACCTTGAGATCAAGAAGAATCAGGAATCCGGTGAATGCGGCTGCTGCACCAGGATAATCGACAATGTGACTCCCTCGCACATGTCGCGCATTGATTGCATGGATTGCTGCATCAAGGTCAATGTGGAGGACATCAAGGTAGGCAATAGAAACGCGTTGGCCTTTGGAGCAGCCTCTGCAAATAACCACGTCAAGATTGTAACCAATCAGCAGTAAGCCTGATCCGACGACGAGATGTGGCTCTAGGAACAACCCGCTGACACAGAGTCAGCGGGATAATTAAAATATATCTTTATCCTTTTCGGCCAGGCCCAGAACATTGAGCAGCCCCAGCAGATTCTCCCGCGATAGAGAGCCGTCTGATACCTTCTTTAAAACCTCTTTGGCATTGAATGCCACACCTAGCCCCGCATTTCTTATCATGAGACAGTCGTTGGCTCCGTCTCCCACGGCCACGATATTGTCCGGGCTGAGATTCTCCTTCTCAGCCAGGTGGTAGATGATGCCACCTTTTGCCTCAGCATCGATGATCTCGCCTTTGATCTCGCCAGTAATAACTCCATCTTTGATCTCCAGCTCATTGGCAAAGGTGTAATCAAAGCCGAGCCTCTCCTTGAGAACATCAGTGAAATAGGTGAAACCGCCGCTGATGAGAGCGATCTTGTAGCCAAGTTGCTTTAAATGATGGAGCAGCTCCTCGGAGCCTGGGGTGAGCTGCAGGTCAGACGCGATCTCCTGCAATGTGCTCTGTGGCATTCCCTTGAGCAGGCGCACCCTCTGACGTAACGACTCCTTGAAGTCCATCTCTCCGTTCATTGCCCGCTCCGTTATGGCCTTTACCTGCTCGTCAACTCCGGCAAACCCGGCCAGCTTGTTGATGATCTCAAAATCCACAATTGTCATGTCCATGTCAAAGACGATGAGCCTCTTCTCCTTCCGAGAACGGCCCAATTCCTGAATCACCACGTCCAGGCCAAGTTTCTCGCAGTCCCTCTTGATACAGGACTTGCCGTCATCCTCATTGCAGTCGGCAAAGTCCATGAGAAACTCAATAGAGATAAGATCACCACGGGCTGTGACAGACGCCCTCTCTATGTTGACATTATTTTTTGCTGCTACATCCGCTACATCGCGAATGATGCCTGCCCGATCCCTGGCCAGAATGGTGACGATATGCAGGCTCTTCTTGGCCTTTCGCCGACCTTTGTACTCAGAAAGCGGCAGGAAACTGAACTGAATTTCCAGATCCTGGGCCTTTGTGGCGAGCCAGGACTGCAGATTCTCGGCTGTGACAGTGGCGGCCGCGAAGTCGGCCACAACAGACATGACGAACACGCCTTGCATCACCCGCTGATCCATGTCTACGATATTCACATTCTGCCGGGCAGGCTCATCCAGGATGTCCCTAATCAATCCCGGCCTGTCCCTGCCAATGAAGGAAATGACCCAGAGATTGCCGTTCAGAAGGCACAGGCCCCCTTTTGCCCCAGTTGCATCAAGGGACATGCCGTGCTATTCATGCCTAAATACTTTTTCAAAAGCAAAGGTTATGAGCCTTCATTGACGATAGATCATCATGCACGAATCCCTCATGCTCATCAACGGACAGGATGTCCCGATTGCTGCATCGAGCGGCAGAACAGCGACCATTTACAGCCCGTCAAACCAGGAGCCAGTTGCTCTGGTGGCCGTAGGCGGGCGCGATGAGGCCCGGAAGGCTCTCGAAGCTGCAAGGACTGCCTTTCCCGTTTGGTCGACGACGGCATGCTCCAGGAGAGCAGATATTCTGCACCATGCCGCCAGTTTGGTGCGTGAGAGATCTGAAGCTATTGCAAGGTTGCTTACGCTTGAGCAAGGCAAGCCCCTCAAGAACGCAAAGATGGAGGTCCTCTCATCTGCGGATGTGCTTGATTATTACGCTGAAGAGGGAAAGAGGAGCTTCGGGGAGTGGATCGCGGGGCCGAAGAGCAGGAGCATCGTGATGAAGCAGCCAATAGGTGTCGCAGCCCTGATCACCCCCTGGAACTTTCCAGTTGACCTTTTGGCCTGGAAGGTAGCACCCTGTCTTGCCGCGGGCTGCACGTTCGTTGCCAAGCCGCCGAGCCTCGCCCCACTCGCAGCTACTGAGTTCGTCCGAGCAGTTGCCGACGCAGGACTGCCTGCCGGCGCGGCCAATGTGGTTCATGGATCTGGAGATGAGGTGGGGTCTGAGCTCGTGGAAAACCCCATATCCAGAAAGATTGCGTTTACCGGAGAGACGGCGACTGGAAGGGCCATCATGGCGAGCGCAGCAGCTCACGTCAAGCGCATCTCCCTGGAGTTGGGAGGCCAGTCGCCCTTCATAGTCTGCGAGGACGCAGACATCAAAGCCGCTGCTGCCTCTGCAGCCCAGAGAGCTTTTTCAAACATGGGCCAGATCTGCATCAGCGTCAACCGAATTTATGTTGCAGAAGAGGTGGCAGAGACGTTCACTGAAGAGCTGGTCTTGCGGGCCGAGCTGCTGAAGATCGGAGACGGCCTGCTAGAAGACGTGGATCTTGGACCCATGTTCAGCTTAAAACAAAGAGACAAGACAAAAGAGCACGTCTCCGATGCCCTGGGAAAGGGGGCAGATCTTCTCACAGGTGGCCGGGAGCCGGAAGGCGAGGCTTTTAGGAAGGGCTACTTCTTCAGGCCTACAGTTCTGTCCAATGCCAACCACAGAATGATGGTCATGAGAGAGGAGACATTTGGGCCGGTGGCACCAATCATGAGGTTCAAGATGCTTGAGGAGGCAATTGCTCTCGCCAATGACACAGAATTTGGTCTCGCAGCCTATGTCTTCACAAGCGACCTCAAGACCGCTTTGCGGGCGGCTGAAGGGCTTGAGGCAGGTGGGATCGGCGTCAATGTCAACAACGTTGTGGATCTACAGGCGCCCTTTGGGGGATGGAAGGAGAGCGGGCTGGGCCGGGAATTAGGTCGCTGGGGGCTCGAGTCCTATCTTGAGACCAAGCACATTCGGCTCGGAATGTGAGCAATAATCAGTTCACAAACCTATTCGATTCACAATCCCTCTTCATTTTTCAGATAACTGCCTCATTATTCTCAAATAATTCCATATATCTCCCAGGCATTGTGGCTTCTTGGAGGTGAAGCATCTCAGATACAAAGAGAAACTGCAATAAGCTGCAATGGCGACAGACGCGATAAAGTGCTAAAGGCTTCCTGGATCTATCCTCCTAAGCTGGGTTCTTCCTGATATTCAGCATAACCCAGAGCCGGAGACGACAAACTCTCCGGCCATTACCACCTGATCGGGTTTTTCGATTACAGGTTTTCGATTGAAGGTTTCGATCGCAAGGATTTAATAAGTTCAACTAATATGCTTATCAAAACTGAAATAGTAATCATAAATGCTTGCATAAGGATTAAAATATTGAGGGGAAGTTAACCAATGGCTACTGACAAAAGAATCAATCGAGTTTCTTTTTCAATTCTTTCGGCTTTCACAATTATGGCAGTTATCTTAGCGACTGCAGGCACAGTCCTGGCTGAGGAAGAAAGAGTGCTTACTGTCTACTGCGGCGCCGGGCTTACTGGAGCCATAAGCGAGATCGCTGAAATCTACGAGAACAACAGCAACATGACAGTCAAGTTCAACTTCGACGGTGTGCCGGCTCTGCGCGCCCAGATCGAACAGGGGGCCTACGCTGACGTCCTGGTATCGGCAAATCTCAAGCACATGAAGGCCCTTCAATCTGAGAGATTCATGGACAATCAGACCGTCCAGATCTTTGCCCAGAACAAGGTGGCCATAATAGTGCCCAATGATAATCCGGCAAACATCACAAATTTCACAGATCTAACCCATCCGGGCGTCAAGATCCTGATGGGGACCAAAGAGCTTCCGGCAGGAGATTACGCCCTTCAAGTTCTGGACAAGCTCGCAAATGACAGCAAATACGGCCCGGCCTACAAAGAAGCTGTTCTCGCCAATATAGTCTCACAGGAGACCACAGTCAATCGCGTTGTCTCGAAGGTAGCACTGGGCGAAGCTGACGCAGGATTTGCCTTCATTTCAGACGTCAGCCCCCAGATGGTAGGAAAAGTCACCAGGTTTCTCATTCCTGACAAATATAATGTGGTTGGGGATTTCCCTGTGGGAGTGCTCTCGCAGTCCAAGTATCCAGAGGAATCAAAGGCGTTCATTGATGAGATCATGTCCGAAGACGGGCAGGCAATCCTTTACAAATATGGATTCATCCCAGTCAAATGAAAATGAGTGAAGCACTATGCAAGAAATTGAATTCCTGAACCCTGTTATTCTGCCTGCCCAGGTTCTGGAGGAGATGGTCTGGCATAAGGGCCTCTGCTCCGGATGCCGGGCCTGCATTGCAGTCTGCCTCGCAGATTCGCTTGTCTATGACCACGAGGCCAACCACCCAGCTCAGGTCAACCCCTGCGTGGACTGCAGGGCATGCCTGGTGGCCTGTCCGAGACTCTCGGAGAACATGGAGAGGACTCTATCCGTGGACATCATCGGACCTTACTTGATGATCATGAATGTTCGATCCAAGAAGAGCTGCGCCCGTCAGCAGAACGGCGGGGCGGCCAGCGCTCTACTAGCAGTAGCTCTTGATGAAGAGCTGGTGGACTGCGCTGTCGTTATGGGTCAGGATCGCTGGTCGCAAGAGCCACATTCCCGCGTGATTTACGACTCCAAAGATCTCGAAAAGACGGCAGGAAGCAAGTACACGAAAAACGATATACTGGAGTCTGTCAAAGATCTGACCCGAGACCCGCATGTCAAAAACATAGCTCTTGTGGGCACGCCCTGCTCAGTTCAGGCCGTTGGACTCCTGCGGCAGTCCGACAATGAGTACGCGGCAAAGCTAGCCGGAAAGGTCAGGTTCCTTCTGGGGCTGTTCTGCTTTGAGGCCTTTGACCAGCAGGCTATCACAAAGATGGAGCGCGCCATTGGCCAGCCTTCCTGGCGGATCGACAAGATGAGCGCAGGCGAAGGAAAGATGACTGTCGCGCTGCGGGACGGAAGCATTCAGACAATTCCGCTGTCGCTGCTCGCAAAGTTCATCAAGCCCGGCTGCGCGGCCTGCACCGACTTCACTGCAAATCTATCCGATATATCGCTCGGCGGCATCGGCAGCGCCCCGGGGATGACGAGCGCCATCGTACGGACGCAGGAGGGGATGGGCCTCTTCAAGATCGCTGAGGAGATGGGCTACATCGAGGCGTGGGATGGAGTGGATGTCGAGGAGATCGAGAAGGTGGGAAAGATCAAGGTGAGGAAGCACATGGTGTGAATTTGATTTTTATGCAATTTTCCCTGGCAGCATGCAACTTTCTAGCGACCTGCTCAGGACCTGAGCCCCCCAGCATCCGTCATTTTTATCCCCACAACTAGCCCCACCGCCGCGAGCCCCGCCGCACAAGCCCCGAAGAGAAACGTCGCCTCAGCTCCCCACAATTCCCAAAGAGCCCCGGCGATGAGGCTTGAGGCAATTGCGGCCACGCCGATTGCAGCAGAGTAAAGCCCAAGAGCACTCCCCCGCAGGTGGCCGGCGCTCATGTCTGAGACAAAAGCCCTCTCGGATCCGTCCACGATGGCATAAACGAGGCCGTAAAGCCCAAAGAGCACAATCAGTCCTGCAAGGTTTGTGACAAACGCAAATCCTGCAGCAGTCAGGGCGAAGAGCGCATAGCCTATGGCCAGCACTTTTTTTCTGCCCACCCTGTCAGACAAGATCCCAACAGGAAACGCAAAGAGAGCGTAGATGAGGTTGAAGAACGCATAAAGCAACAACGGTGCAGCCACGGCCTCAGCCCCGGAGAAGAGCCCCTGAGCGCGCAAAACGAAGAACATGTAGCTGAAGTTTCCGAGAGCAAAGAGCGAGGCTATCATAAGAAAGCCCCGTAGCTCCGGGGAGATGTCAGAGATCCTCAGTTTGATCTGGCAACTGGGAGACGAAAAGCTCTCTCGGACACGGTAAAATGGCAGCAGAGCGAGCAGCGCGAGGGCTCCCGCGACCATGAAGATTGCGCTATAGCTCATTCCGGCCTGCCAGAGAAGGTATGCAAGAACCGAGCCGATGACAGCCCCTGTCGAGTCCATGGCCCGGTGCAGCCCGAATCCTCTTCCCCTCCGCTCCGCCACAACAGACTCTGAGATCATGGCGTCCCTTGGCGCAGATCGAATTCCTTTGCCGCACCTCTCGAGGGTCTTGAGAACGAAAACCTGCAGCCAGGTTGCTGCCACTGGCAGGAGGAGCTTTCCAACTGCCGATACCGCGTAGCCGCCGACAACCAGCGGCTTTCTGCGGCCCAGCCTGTCAGACCAGCATCCCGCCAGGAGCTTCAGGAGGCTTGGCAGCCCGTCGCTGATGCCTCCGATGAGGCCGACGGCCAGAGAGCTTCCACCCAAAGAAGCAATGAACAGAGGCAGAACAGGCTGAATAATCTCGCTGCTGATGTCGTTTAAAAGGCTTACAAAGCCCAGCAGCAGCACATTTTTGCTCGGCTTGGATTCGGACATGGGAAATCAAGCCTTCCAAACAGCATGGATTTATTTCAATGCTTTGTTTTTCTGGAAATTGCAGGCAGGAGGCTCGCTGCTTCGTCAGATGACAGATCCTCAGGCCTTTTGTCCAGCAGATCCGCATCCAGCTCTGCGAGGGCCGCCTTTCCGGCACCGAGGGCCGCGAGCCCCTTCTTGACCTTCTTCCGTCTGTTGTTGAAGAGCCCTTCAGCGAGCCTGATGAGGTCGAGATGGTCACCAGGAGGTCGATCTTCGCGGGGCAGCAGACGGACGACTGCCGAGTCAACCTGGGGCACCGGCCTGAAGGCCATCTTGGATACCTTCTCCAGGATTTCGACATGGCAGAAGAAGCCCACAGTCATTGCCAGGCGACCATACTCCTTGCTGCCTGCATCTGCCACCATCTTTCTCGCAAACTCCCACTGGTACATCAAAACCGCCTTTTCAAAAGGCTGTGAGAGCAGACGATATGTGATGGCCGAGGAGATCTGGTAGGGCAGATTGGAGACTATCTTATTGCAGACAGGAAGCTCGACCTTGAGAGCGTCCCCACTCACGACATGAACATTAGAAAATCGTCCGGCCAACTGGTAAGCCAGGTCTGCATCGATCTCGACAGCATAGACCTTGTCGGCGCGAGCGGCCAATGCTTCGGTGAGGTTTCCGGGGCCAGGACCAATCTCCAGCACCCGGTCCTCCGGCTTTAAATCAGCATAGTCTGCAATTCGGGAGATGATGGCGGCGTCCTCAAGAAAATGCTGCCCAAGCTTCATGACGCCATCTACCTCATGCGAGGAACTGTCGTGAAGACCCGGTACTTGATCCGCTCGTCCATCAGTTCGTCTTCTACTCGTTTGGCTATGAGCTTCTCAGGATTGTGCAGACCCTTAACCCTCTCCATGAGATCTGCAAAGCCCTTGAAGACGCCCTTCTTCCGCTCGTTTAAAACGGCCCACATCAGCTTCTTGCCTATCCCAGGCAAGAGCTCGAGAGCATGCATCCGAGTGGTGATGGGCCCTGCATCATTGAAGTAGCGAATAAACCTGGCCTCATTTTCCAGGACTATGCTCTGAATCTGGTAGGACAGCTCCAGCTTGGCGTTGTTGGACAGCTCAGAATACTCGATCCTGCGGTTGACATGATCTATCACATCCCGGTTTCCGCTACCGATGTACACTCGAGTTCCAGCCGCAGGAACAATTCCAGCTCTAGGTGTCAGCTCCATGAGAACGAAGTTGGTTTCGCCTACAGCCTGGACCAGTGGTTGCTTCTGGTAGCCTCTAGAATCTGTCTGGTAGCCTCTGGATTCTGGAACATGTCCATAGGGGAGGTAGTCGAGAATCCTAGCTACCACTTCTCTTTTCGGCGGTCTCCCCTCAGGCATCTGCCTTTACCCCCTGAACACTATCTCTAAAATATTGTCGAGCTCTTCTTCGCTTAAAGTGAACCGTTCCTTGGCATAAATCGCCCTGAGCTCATCCTTATTGATGGGCCTGATATCGGCGATCTTTACTGCAATTTCTGGATTCATCTTTTCTAGCTTCATGAGCTCAGCTACCATTGCCCGGCTCTCCTCGGCTGTGCCCTTGCTGAAGAGCTCAGCATGTCGGATGGCCCGACGTAACTCATATCCCAGTTCTTCTTCTTCGGCCCGCTTCAGCCGTATCTGGTCGAGGATCTCTTTGACCTCCGCTAATGTCAAAAGATCCTCCTGCAATACGCTTTTGACTATCATCGATTTGTTTGCTATTTATCTCTGTGCGATCAAGTGTTCAGGTAATGTGATCAGGGTCTTGGTGGCGTCACCGTCTGTGACCTTGAGTACGAAGGCCCTACCTCTCTTTCCTACTACCTCCGCAGTCTTTCCGTGAAACCTCGGATGAGGCATGCCCTTGTGTATGCTTGGATCGATGAGCACATGAACCTTTGCGCCCGTCTCGAACTCCTGAATCGCCCTGACTACCGAGGATTTTCCCTTAGCCCTGACTGTTCTGCTCAGCTTGTCTCTTGACTTCTTCCGCATTCCGTGATGATGTGCCATCTGATTCTCCACCTACATCAATTACATCTAATTCTTCGACGATCGCGTCGATTTTAAGGGCTTCGGCGAGGTTCGGGCTGGTCCTTCCTCCGTCTCCGGAGATCAGCTCCTTGATATACAGTCCGCTGTCGCCTCTAATATTTATGCGGGCCATGTTGCCCGACATTTCAATTAGATCCGCGCTGTGAACTCTCCTCACCCTGAGCTTATCTGCCCTTCGGTGAGAGACACGAGTGGGCGTACGCTGATCGATCGACCCTTCTAATTCCTTCAGGACGGATTTAAGCTTTTCTTCTGAAACCTCCGCGCCCAGCCTGACCAATGCAGAGTAGGTCTTCTCAAATGTGGCCTCTTTAAGACGCTCGACCATCGAAGAATCGGCTTTGGCGAGTCCAATGACCTCTACTTTACCTGCCGCCTGCCTGCAGATCTCCTCCTCAAGCCCTGAGATGTCTATCGTCCTGATGTGAGGACGCACGGCCTCGACAATGAAAGGCCTGCCGGTGCCCAGCATTCGAGCATCGATGTCCTCGCGGCCAGCTCCATGAAATACGGTATCTTCCGCGTCTGTAAAATTCATTACAGCCGGGCGAATCAGCTCGTCCACAGACTCCTGGTACATGCGACCAGTGCCATTGCAGCGGGGACAGCCGCGACCGTGACACTCGCGACATGGCCAGCGCGTCTGAGGGATGCCGCGCGCCAGCTTTCTGTAGCGCCCGCGAATGAAGAGGGACGCGACCTGTTGCTCCACATCTCCCGTCTCAAGGTTGAGATGGACCACAACATCAGGGCTCTTCAAATCAACCGGTTTGCCAGTCAGAGCTGAAAGCCTCTTGCCCACCTCGCGATTCAACTCCGATTTGAAGGGCTCTGCATGAGTAGACCCGCCGTCCGCGAGAAGCAGCTCCTCGTTCTCGGCCAAAAGCCCTGACATCCTGGTGCCAACCAACAGGGTTCGCGTCTCCCATCCAGCCATTGCTGTAGCAGCTTTCTCTGCCCAGGCATCAAGCTTCGCTGGAGCCATCTCGCCGAGACACACCGTGCAACCGGCGTCTTCCTCCCCAATTCTTCCGAGCTTGAGACGGGCTGGGCGAAAGGACGGGGCCAGCATCTCCAGCAAACCACGATCCTCAGATGCAGTCGCCTGCATGGCTAGAGTCGTCTTGATAGAACGCCCGCGTTCGGCATTGGTCAGTCCTGTGGCGAGCATTGCAAACTGCCTGCCCAAGCAACTATCGCAGATGGGACCAAGCCCGATGATCTTTTTAGCAGTCTCCAGGATGGATTCCTTGGGATCCTCTGAAATCAGTTCACTCATAATAACTCTTCAGGCTCTGCAATCGAGCTTCTGGTTTATTAGATCTCGTATCCTGATCGTCTATCGCATGGTTCGAAAAAAAAAGGGTTTGGCATCCCGGCAAGCGGGATAGCTCTATGCATTCAATGTCGCCAACGATGATTCTGTAGAGTAGTATGTGTGTCCAGTGGGCGGATATGTGTAAGTTATCTGGCTATCCCAGTAGGGATAAGGATAAGGCGATGGATCGTACGCGGGATTGGGGTTGACCCAATAGGAATTCTGTCCGTAGACATAAATGTAGGCGTAATTGCTCCATCCTCCGCAGTTATACTGGAGAACATGCCAGCCCGGAGTGTCTGCGAAGAACCATCTCTTGTACCAGCCAGGATTGTAGATGTATCCTGCATACTGAGTATCCAGCATGCCGCTTGGATACCACTCATAGAACCAGATGTTGCCCCTCCCTGAGCAATCCATCCACAAAGGAAGGTTGGCATAGAGATTGCAGCTTGCAACAGTCCTAGGTGCATAGGAGATATAGAGATTATTGGGAGCATAGCCGCCTGTTGGAACTATCATCATTTCGTAGGCAGAATTGACTGCGCCACCTGCATTATTTGGGGCAAAAGCATAGGCAGCATCCTGACTCGTGCTCATCAAGGTCTGTGTCTTCTCCTGAGCAGAGGCGCTCTGTGAAGAGGACAGGACGTCAGAGGGGATCTGCAGTCCCAATGAGCCTACGCTTTTTGGTGCTATCGGTGCAGGCGCTCCACCTGTGGTTGTAACGGAGTAAGTAACCCCAGAAAAATTAGGGTTTCCACTATAAATGGAACCATCATCATATGTAGCTAGCTGTGCAAACGCTGCAGTGCATAAGAGCATCATCAATGCGACCATCAATACAGTCCACTTCATATTTGGACCACCTCGGCAAATTATTGACCGTATGAATGTAAATAGGTAACCGTGAGATTCAGGAGAACAATGGAAAAATGGGCAAAAAAGAGGATCACTTTCGCCCCGCATGCATAATCCTTTTATTCGATTTTTTCAGAACAACGCATGTGATCAAAGGCAAGGACGGCTATCTGAAGAAATTGACGGCCAGCATGTACATCCCATCTCAGGAGGTGGGAACAGAGCTTGATGGAAGCACTCCGCCATCAGTCTTCATTGGCAGCTGGAACTATCCTAAGGTACTGGCTGGCCCAATGATAGCGCCCATGCATGGTGACACGATCATTATGGATCGTCCTGAATCATGGATACCTCAAAAGAAGACCCAGGAGGACATCATAAGATATCGTCTGAATCTGGTCAGAGGCAAGAAGACTGTGAATGTCAAAAGGCTACAAGACAGGTTCATCGATAAGCTGCGAGACATTGCTCTCTCTGACAAATCTATCGAGAGCATGGCCGAGTTCCAGCATGCTCCAAAGGGCATGTCCTTTAGCGATGAGCATACTCCCTTCGGCCCAAGCGCTCCATTGGACCGACTGGAGATAGATAATGCCAGGTGGGAACAGAATCTTGAGAGAGCTTACAATGATGACGACCTGCTTGCGAAAGACGCTGTAGTTGACCTGCATGACAGGGGCCTGCCATTCTCCAGCATCGAGAAGGCATTTTCTATGGGGACTCTGGGTATTGGCAAAAGACGCCGCCTGGTTCCAACTCGCTGGTCCATCACAGCCTGTGACAGCACACTGGCAAACAGCCTATTGCAGAGGGTGAGAGAGTACGACCCCATAGATTGCTGCCAGGTGAGGGAGTTTTCCAGCCTCAATAACTACTATGCCGTCCTGCTCTTGCCGACAGCTTGGCAGTACGAGTGGATGGAGGCCTTTTTGCACATACTGGGAGATGAGGAGCTGATATTCTCGGACTATGAGACCAACGGCGGCAAAAAAGGCTATTCTCGCGTTGGGGGCTGTTACTACTCATGCAAGATGGCGGTGCTCGAGGCCCTGGCGCAGGAGAAAAAACAGGCAGGGGCTATCATCTTGCGAGAAGCTTATTCAGGATATGTGCCCTTGGGAGTCTTCAATGTAAGGGAGAACGTGAGAAATGCTATGCAGGAGAATGCATTGCACTTCGATGACATGAAGAGCGCTCTGTGGTACATAAGTGACCGGCTGCATTTGCCCTTGAAGAGATTCATCCAGAACAGCGATCTGCTTAAAGGGCAGCTCAAGAGCCGACAGACAACATTGAGTTCTTTTTCCTGAGATATCTGACCATTCTTGCCGTCCGCAGTTCCGATCATAGAACAATGAAAGGCATATGCAAAGAGCGAAAATTAGATATAAAAAGAACGCATGGGGCCCCTGGGAGTGAAAAGTGTGGAAAGAAATACAATAAGATATAAGCTTTGTGTATCTTTTAATCTGTTTATTCTTGGTATATTATTATTAGCATGTTGCGCGTTTGCAGGATGCGGGGACTGCGATGATAATAATCCTTGCACCAGAGATATATGTGTGAATGCAACGCGATGTGAGCATACGCCTCAAAGCTGCGATAAAAGTGATTCCGCTCCAGCGCCGGCGCCGAAAATAGAATCAAATGCCAATGAGCAGACCATACCGGCATCAATTCCAGCGTCTCAAGACAAACCGGCGACAACTGACGCCGCACAGGAAAATCCTGCAATAACTAATGCTGCTAAGGAAAACCCTGAGCCGCCCGCTGCCGTTCAGGATAGCCCGGCGACAATCCCCACAGCTCAGGATAAAACTGAGAACATTGACACTGCCAGAGATGTTCCTGCAACAACGGAAGCTGCTCAGGAAAAACCTGAGCCATCTGCTGCTGCTCAAGATAGCCTGGCGACAATCGCCACAACGGTTGAAAATATGCCTTCAGACATCCCTGCTCCAGATAACCCTGCAGATGAGGTCAATGACCATTCTCAACAATTAATTCCAGAACCCTTCGCCACTTCAGGGTCTGATGCAAATGGATCTGTTGTCTGCGACGACAACAATCCCTGCACCAGCGATTCTCCGGGAGAGAGCGGATGCATTTATAGCGCAATCAGTTGCGATGATGGAAACGATAGAACTGTTGATACCTGCAGTTCGTCTGGATGCGTCAATACGCCAATATGCATAGAATGTGGCAATTCCATCTCAGTGCCTTCCTCAGGCCCCGCGCAAACGAGCTATGAACCAAACAAAACTGCTCATGAGAACGGCACAAATATAGTTATCAGCGAGGACATCGGCTATATCGGCGTCCCTGACACGAATAACAGCGCGGAGGGCCTCGAAAACATCACAGAGGACAATACCCTTGCAGATAGTAGTATCCATGACTGCGATGATGGCAACCCATGCACAATTGACTCATTCAACGGAAAAGAATGCGTGCATACCCTAACGTACTGCGATGACGGAAATGCCTGCACAATGGACATCTGCGACAACGGCAAATGCACTCATACGCCAAAGAACTGCGATGACGGCGACCCATGCACAGTAGACCATTGCGATTCGGTATCGGGCTGCTACCACTCATCCGTAGTCTGCTACAACGGAAAAACATGCATCGATGGCGTCTGCAAGTATCCATACTACGATTATGTGGCTCCATATGTCGCGCCCACCGCTGCCACCTCATCCCCTCAATCCTACACCATTCCAGCTGGAACTGCCGTCACCTTGCCATGGAGCCAGTCAATGACTGCCCTAGGCGCCCTGCAGGTGAACAATGGTCTCGCCTATCCAAACACATCTCCTCTGAGGTTTGCGAGGCTTTTAGGCTATGAAACCCAGGCTGCACCGACAGTCCAGATCGGCATGATTCAGTCGACTACAGAAGAGGCAGAGATGATTGGACTCACATGGAAGGATGCCAGCTTCAGCATGACCCTGGTGCAGCCCAATGGGACAGCTTTGCCTGCAGTTGGAGACGGCCAGAATGTAATTCACGTTGCTGGCACGAACTACAATTACTACTTCCTGAAAAATGCAGCCAAAGGAAGCTGGTACATCGAGATCAAGCCCATAGATCCCTCATCCAATGGTGCAGCATACTCGCTTATAACCGGCCAGGTTAAGGGAACGCTTCCAGCTAACCAGGCTTAGGGGATGAGGGCTCGCCTGCATCCATTCGGCTAGACCTGCAGATCAGACACGGGTCCCTTCCTTTGGGACCCGATAAATTTTTGGATTCGATCTGAAATAAATTATTCTTTGTGTCTTTATGCTGATTAGGGTCGGAAGGATTACCACAATGTCTTGTTTAGACTCATATTCCGTAGCTTGCGAGAGCCTCTGCCCTCTGCAGCACGTGTCCCTCCATTGCCGCTTGAAGGTCTGCAGCCGAGGCGCCCGCCGGCAGGTCAAGCATTCTGTCCAGGCCATAGGCTCTGAAGAAATATCTGTGCGGCTTTCCTGACGGAGGGCACGGTCCTGCATAACCAATCTCTTCGAAGTCATTAGTCCCCTGTCGAGCCTGGAATGGATCAGCAATTGTGGTGCTCTTGGCTATGCCGCTGGGAATAAAATTGACAGGTGGGATATTCCAGATCACCCAATGAGTGAACGTGCCAGAAGGCGCATCTGTATCTTCGACAATTATTGCTAAGGCGCTTGCATTTAGCCCCTGAACCTCAACAGCAGGAGAGACATCTTCTCCATCACAGGTATTCTCCATTGGAAACGAATCGAATTCCAGCTTGATGGCAAGCTTTGAGGCATCCGTTCCCGTCGCATGAATACAGGTCGAAAAAAGAACTGCACAGAAAAATCCTGCCAGAGCAATCATCCTAAATTCTTTTATCGTCTTTATCATAATTTTCTCCTCCAAATCATTGGGCCTTCGTCCTGCACTTGAATGGCCCTACTGCAACACTATCGCTGTCTCGCAGAAAGTAATTTAAATGATCTGATCAATTAGAATCTGTGACTGTCTTTAGAGCTTATGATGTTCGAGGTGTCTACGGCACCGATCTCACAGAAGAGCTGGCCGGACGAGTAGGCAAGTCCTTCGGATCCTTTGCCTGCGGGGGCAGTGTCTCCTTGGGCCGCGATACGCGAATCAGCGGCCCATCGTTGGAGAAAGCCTTTTTAGAGGGCGTTTTATCCACCGGCTGCCGGGTGTTCAGATACGGCATCATTCCCATAGCCGTTTTGAGCTTCATCACCCAGAAGAATAGCCTTGATGCCGCAGCCTATATTTCAGCTTCACACAACCCGCCAGAGTACAACGGTATCCGATTTCGGACTGCTGACGGCTACGGCCTGCTCTACAGGGATTCGTCAATCATGAAATACTATCGGGAAGGCGGTTTTCTAGAGGGAGACGGCCAGACTGAAGAGCGCTCTGCTGAGATGGCCATTGATGAGTACCGCGGCTACGTGGCGGAAAAGTTGCATTTAAAACGCCCGCTCAAAGCGGTCCTTGATATGGGCAACGGCTCAGCCTGCACCATGACCTCTTTTTACAGAAACCTTGGCCTGGACTGTACAGCCATAAATGCCAGCATGGACGGTCTCTTCCCAGGACGCGGCCCGGCACCAAATGAAGAGTCGCTCAAACCCGCTTGCCAGGAGGTTTTAAAGACTCAGGCAGATTTCGGCGTGGGCTTTGATCCCGATGCAGACAGGGGAATCATAATCGATGACCTTGGACGAGTACTGCCTCCAGAGAAGGTAGCCATAATCATCGCTCGAAGAAGATACAAACCAGGAGATCTGGTCATCTCTGGCTTTGACTGCTCCATGATGCTTGAACGAGAACTGGAGAAGGACAAAATCATAGTCAAGAGAGAGAAGGTGGGCGACGTTTTTGTAGCCAACCGGGTCAAGAACGAGGATGCAGTGCTTGGCGTTGAGAGAAGCGGCCACTTCTTCCTTCCTGAGTTCCAGTACTCAGACGATCCTTTCGTCATGAGCCTGGCCATAGCCGAGATAATCTCCGATGGAGAGAAGCTTTCACAGCTAGCTGACGATATCCAGGAGTACCCCTACAAGCAAAAGAGCATTCGTTTGAGCGAGGATCCCTCCGCGGTTATGCTGCGACTGAAAGATGAGCTGGCCAAGATGGAGCCGGACACTACCGACGGCCTGAAGATTACCACGGACAGCTATAGCGTCCTCATCCGACCGAGCAACACTGAGCCCATATTGAGGCTTTATATTGAGACTGCTGGTGACGACATGGAACAGATCGAGGAACGCTACGAGAAGATCATCCGCCAGGCCATGAAGGCTTAAACCTGCTTTCGCCTTTTTTTTGAGCAACCTATTTAATGCGCCTCATCTCAATAGATGATCGACATGGCCAGATCTTCAATTAGCACTAATTACAAAGATGTCTGCGTTCTCATCCCCACCCTCAACGAGGAGGAGTCCATCGGGCCGGTGATTGAAGAGTTCAAATCTCTGGGATTTGAAAACATCCTGGTGGCAGACGGCCACAGCACCGACAAAACCGTAGAAAAAGCCAGAGCCGCAGGAGCACGCATCTTCATTCAATCTGGCTCTGGCAAGGGCCAGGCCCTAAAAGAGGTCTTCGAGGAGATCGATGAAGAATTCATCCTTCTCATCGATGGAGACGGCACGTACCTTCCCTCAGAGGCTTTTCTTGTTCTTGATCCTGTCCTGAAGGGAAAGGCGGACCACGTAGTTGGAAACAGGCTGGGCAACGTTCAGGGAGGGGCCCTCAAGCGGCTGAACATGTTTGGAAACAGGATGATCAACTTCATCTTTGCCACCATCTACCGCGTCCATCTTACAGACATACTCTCCGGTTACAGGGCATTTACAAGGGAAGGCATACAGCGCCTCGACCTCTCCATGACTGGCTTTGAGATCGAGTCTGAGATCACAATTGAGAGCGTTAAAAAAGGGTTACGCATAATCGAGGTCCCCATCACCTACAAACCCAGGCCGAAAGGCACCAAGACAAAGCTGCATCCATTCCGAGACGGCCTGAAGATCATTCTCACCATATTTCGCATGGCTAAGACGGAGAATCCCATGTTTTACTTCGGCCTGTTCGGCTCATTCTTCGGAGCAGCCGGATTTCTCGTCGGCCTCTTTGTGGCAAGAGACTGGCTGTACTGGAAGATCGAGCACATCCCTCTCACAATACTCACTGCAATACTGATCATCGTGGGCTTCCAGCTATTCCTGATAGGCATTCAGGGAGACATGATGGCATCCATGCATCGCGAGATGATTCGAGAGCTGTACAGAAAGAAAAAGTAAAACCTGACTTATCGTTTTTAGGCAACTGCATGAAAAGAAACTCGTTGACATGGATCTGAACAAGCACCCTTGAAATAATTGTTCATCTCCGACAATTCCGGTCTCCATCTACCTCTCCTACACCTAATCCTGGCACTGGTGCTGATGGATATGGCATAGCATCCGATGAATGGCATCCGATGATGAAGTTCATAGTCGCATCTGAATTGGCCGTTTTTCTCTGCTCGATGACTCCTCCGGGCAGCAACGGCAGAAAAAGCATTTATACTTGTTTCGGCGTAAGGGTTCTGGTTTGTTCCTTATCATTTGGAGGATTGAAGGATTTGACAACTGTTTACGACGTACCTCCCCATGACTTGATAGCTGCCGTGGCCCAGGAGCTAAAGGCGGCGGGCAAGGTTCAGCCCCCGGTATGGGCTGAGTTTGCCAAGACTGGGGTAAATAGGGAGATGCCTCCCACCAACCCCGACTGGTGGTTTGTGCGGTGCGCATCAGTATTGCGCAGAATATACATCGATGGCCCGGTGGGCGTATCCCGCCTTAGAACCTTCTACGGCGGAAAGCACAGAAAGGGCGTAGCCACAGGATTCTTCTGCAAGGGCAGCGGCTCCGTTGTTCGAGAGTCCCTGCAGCAGTTGGAGAAGGCTGGCTACGTGAAGAAACTCAAGAAGGGACGCCAGATGACCCCTGAGGGCCAGGCGTACCTCGATAACGTAGCCCACAAGATTAGAAGCAAGGTGCAGGCAGAAGCGGTACCTGCGGCACAGCCCGCAGCCGAGCCTACAACTTGAAAGCATTAGCGAGGAAGAATTATGGTTGATGATGAGCTTGCAGATTTAAGACGAAGGAGGATGGAGCAGATCCAAAAGCAGCAAGTGGACTCCCAGATGGCAGCCGCTCAGCAGGAGCAGGCCCAGCAGGAGCTGGAAGCTAAGAAGTCCGCCCTCATGAGGACGATCCTTACCCCAGAAGCCCGGGAACGGCTCAATGCCATTCGCATGACCAAACCGGAATTCGTCTCCCAGATCGAGGCCCAGCTCATCATGCTTGCTCAAAGCGGCAGGCTGAGGGGCGCGATCACAGACGAGCAGCTCAAGGCGATCCTCAAGCAGGCTCAGCCCACGAAAAGAGAGATCACCATAACCAGGAGATAGCACGACAGCAAGCTGCAGGTTGAGGCAATGAAGGTTGCAGTCTTATTTTCCGGCGGAAAGGATAGCAGCCTGGCAGCCCTTCTTCTCGAACCGTTCTTCGATGAGATCGAGCTGGTCACCTTCAGCTTCAGCAGTGATGATTCCTGGATGAAAGCAGCAGATGCGGCCTTGGAACTCGGCCATCCCCACAGGAGGGCGGTCTTCGCCGATGAAGTGAAGGTGAAGGCCCTGCAGATCATGCTTTCTACGGGTTATCCCAATGATGCTCTTGATTATGTTCATTCCATTGCAGTAGAGACTATAGCAAAAGAGTGCGAATTTGTGGCGGACGGGACGAGGCGGGATGATCGCGCACCCAAAATGGACTTCAGCGCAATCCGAAGCCTGGAAGACCGGTTGCACGTGCAATACTTAAGACCACTGGCGGGCCTGGGTCAAAAAAGCATCCGGGCCATGGCCTCGCGCTATTTGGACTTCGAGGAGATGCCCTCCGAGAGGTATCCTGCCTCGGACTTCGAGGTGGGCCTGAGATATGCGCTAAAGGAGAGGCACGGCCAGGCGAAGGTCGATGAGATCTTCCCCTCCAATCATACGCACACCAAAGTTATTCGGAGGAAGAGATTTGTCCAAGAAATTAAAGGGCAAGAAGATCAGGCTTGCCAAAGCATTCAATCAGAATCGTAGAGTGCCATCCTGGGTTATCGTCAAGACCATGAGGAAGGTAGTTACTCATCCCAAGAGACGACATTGGAGAAGAAGCAGCTTAGAGAGATAGACATGGCCGACACTGAAAGAGTTTACACCATACCCCTGGGAATCGTTAAGAGCGTTCCCATTTACCGAAGGTCCAATCGGGCCATGACGGAAGTTAAAAGCTACCTTGCCCGGCACATGAAGGTAGAAGAAGAGATGGTAAAGATCGATCCAGGTCTGAATGAAATCATTTGGGCCAGAGGCGACATGAAGCCTCCCCTGCGCGTGAGGGTTCGCGCTGTCAAGTTCGAGGACGGTGGGGTCGAGGCGGAGTTTGCTGGTGACAGATAAGCGATTGAAGATAGCAGGAAACAGCCTTATCGGAGTATTTGCCAGATGCACCGAGAAGGTTGTCCTCGTGCCGCAAGAGGTGGGCGAGGAGGATAGGCTTATCCTGGAAGCCGGACTGAAGGCAAAAGCTGTCCAGATGCAAATAGGTGGGGCCTCCGTTCTGGGGTCCCTGATAGCAGCCAACAGCAACGGCTTCGTGGTAACCCATCATGCCGGGGACCGGGATGTAGAATTCCTTCGCGAATTCGGTCGGGCCAGGAGACTGCCGGCCAGGATCAATGCCGCGGGCAATGTGATCCTGGTCAACGATAGTGCAGCTTTAGTTCATCCTGGACTGTCGAGCAAGGCCTGCGAGACCATAGAGAAGACCTTAGGCGTGGTGGTTGAAAAAGGCACCATTGGTGGGCTTAAGACCGTTGGCATGGCAGGTGTAGCCACAAACAGGGGGCTTTTGGTCCATCCGCGCATCTCTGAAGAAGAGATAGCCGTCCTGGAGAAGATTTTCGGGCTGCCTGTTGATGTGGGCACGGTGAATCTAGGCTCGCCGCTGGTGGGCTCAGGGATTTTAGCTAACAGTCAGGGTTACCTTGCGGGAGGCGAGACCTCCGGCCCGGAGCTGGGGCGCATCGAGGATGCGCTGGGTTTCCTGGTGTGATTTGCAGCAATTGAAAATGATTTGGGGTGGAAGAGTGAGCAATTTCGAGATCAGAGGAAGATACAAGGGAGGACTTGTCGGCAAGACCTGGCTGCCCTTCAGCAAGGCTGTAGTGAGTCAGAACGAGAAGAATGCCGTAAATAAGGTCTACTCCCTCATGGGAAGCGAACATGGTCTGAAGAGAGACTGCATCAAGATAGACGAGGTGAAGACGGTTGAGTAGCGCTCCTGGAGGCGAGGAGGAGGTCAGAAGGCTTCTGGCCGCTTATCAGCAGTATCAGGCTCAGGCAGATGGCATCATGCGCCAGCTTAGCATAACGCAGCTCACGGCAGAAGGCCTGGAGAGGGCGTCAGCCGCAGTAGATGCTCTGGGCAAGGCAGAGGTCGGACAGGAGATTCTCGTGCCCATCGGGTCCGGGTCGTTCATCCATGCCACCCTTGCCTCTAAGGAGAAGGTAGTCTTGAATGTGGGCGCTGGCGTGAGCATCGAGAAGAATGCTGCCGAGGCCAAGGATATTCTGAAGGTCAGAAAGGCAGAGGTCCTGGAGGGCTCCAAGAAGCTCAACGAGGTCCTCGCCAAGATCGATCAGGAGATGCAGAAGATTCAGGCCATAATGCAGCAGTACGAAGAGGGCGCAGAGCATCAGCACGAGCACGGACACGCCCCAGGGAGCGACATAGTTGTTTAATCGCTTCAAGGAGAAGCTCTCCGGGTTCAAGGAGGCGCTCTCCTCTAAAATCGCAGAGAAGGTATCCCTGGCCGAGAAGATTACAGAGAAGATAAACGGAAAGCCTGGAGCTGAAGGCGAAGCAACAGCAACAGGCCAGCAGTCTGATGTCAAGGCCATCGGCGATAGGGTTGAAGAGGCTGCCGGCCAGAAGTCATCCTGCTCATCAGTCTCCTCTTCTTCTGCTCTGTCTTCGTCAGTCAGGACTCCATCGGCTCCGGAGAAGGCTGAGGCCAACAGCAAATCGAAGAGTCGATTTTCCTTCCTGGAAAAGGCAAAGAGCCTTATCTTCGAGCAGGAAGTAATTCTCGAAGAAAAGGATCTGGAGGAGCCCATGTGGGCTTTGGAGATGGCCCTCATGGAGAGCGACGTAGCTTTGCCAGTGGCCGAGGAGATTGTCCGGGAGGTTAAGGCTGATCTGGTCGGCAAGAAGAAGAAGATTGGAGCCGACACAGGGGCCATTGCCGAGCAGTCTTTACGAAACGCACTCATTACGCTTCTATCCAAGAACCATCTCGACTTTGATGAGTACGTCAAGAGCAAAGAAAAGCCAGTCAAGATCCTATTTGTTGGCGTGAACGGCACAGGAAAGACCACAAGCATAGCCAAGGTGGCCAGGTATCTGATGAACCAGGACTACTCGGTTGTCCTGGCGGCAGGTGACACCTTCCGGGCCGGGGCCATTGAGCAGCTTGAGGTGCACGGCGAAAAGCTTGGCCTGAAGGTTGTCAAGCACAAGACCGGCGGCGATCCGGCGGCTGTGATCTTTGATGCTGTTGAATATGCCAAGGCGCACAACAAGGACGTGGTCCTGGCAGACACTGCCGGAAGGCTGCATACCAACATCAATCTCATGGATCAGATGAGAAAGATCGTGCGCGTTACCAAGCCGGATCTGCTCATCTTCGTGGATGAGGCCATAGCCGGAAACGATGCTGTGGAGAGGGCGCGCCTCTTCAACGAGTCGGTGGCAATTGGTGGCACCATTCTCACCAAGACGGATGCCGACGCCAAGGGCGGCTCCGCGATCTCAATAGCCTACATCACAGGAAAGCCCGTACTCTTTTTGGGCGTGGGCCAGACCTATCCAGACCTGGTGAAGTTCGAGCCAGAGTGGCTGGTGGACAGGCTGATGGGAGAAGCGTAGGCGTAGAACTTTTTTTATATTTATTCTAGCTGGCGGAGAATTTCCTGCGGCAACAGGAGAGGCCAGCATCGACCTGGTGAAAAAGGCGCTTGAGGACTACGCCGATATCCGAAGGATCAGAGAGGTCATCACTGATCATGGCACACAATTCTTGGCTAAGAATGAAATCAAACATATTCTGGCCAGAGTCAAGCATCCTCAGACCAATGGAAAAATCGAAAAATGGTATCATACCTACGAGAAAAACAGAAAATTGTTCGATGATTTTGACAAATTCGTGAATTGGTATAACTCAATACGCTACCACGAAAGCCTCGATGAAAAACACTATCTTCAGACGCCGGAAGATGCATTTTGGTCGAGATTGCCAAATGGATGTAAGCTAAACTTATTCCTGTCCAGAATGGAGCGTGATTTTAATGCAACGGAGAAAATTAAAGAAAAATCGCGGGGTATATAAATGCCAAGCATTCGGGACTCTACAGCCAACAATCCCGGTTCGACGTGCCTCTGCTAACTCCTATATCTTCTTTCATGATGTTCACTCCTTTAATTCTCTAACGTATTGAACAGAGCTATTAGAATATGCGTGTTTCGTTTTTCCTATATCATTTGATGCCGGATATCAAGAATCTCTCCCCGCAATGGCCGTTCTTCAGATAATCCATATTGGTCAGAAGCCTCTTATTTAGCGCATTAATGATCATTATATGACCAAATCCAAGGCTTTTGAACATATCAGCATCCGCTTCGGGCCTCTTTAATTTGCTGGACCACAAATTGTCCATGATATCATTGTTCAAATCATGAGACTTTGGCACCCTCCTTTCTGTGATCATCACAATGGGAATAGATAATTTCTGGAGAAGCTTTTTTGTCAGGGGTTTATCTTTTCCGCATCTGTACCATGTCCCATCGACCACCACTAATCGACCATCGGGCTTGAGCACCCTCCTCCATTCAGCCATGGCAGTCTTCGGATCGGGTAGAGTCCACAGGACGTATCTGTTCACCACTGCATCAAACGATCCGCTATCAAAGGGCAGCCTTTCTCCGTCACCCTGAACCAACTCCAATGAATGATGCAATGCCTTCGAATTTACCATAGCCATCTTTAGCATGCTTTCGGAAACATCAACCCCTGTAACATCGTGACCCAGATCTGAAAGAAGATTGGCCACGATTCCAGGGCCTGTTCCTACATCCAATATCTTGAGCTTCTCGCTACCCAAAGCTTGGACGAAGATCTTTTGCCAGGCCACTCTATCTCTTTCTGAATAGATCACCTGTCGAACATTTTTGTCGTACTCAGTAGCTCGTCCATTCCAATGAGTCTTTATTTCTTCTTTCATAAGTTATCAACTTTAAAAAATTAAACATCGCCCTCAATTCTTTGCAGGCCACTGATCATAGCTGGGATATACGAACGTGCCGTTTTTCTTTATATCGAAGTCTATGTGGCAGAACTTGTCCACGTATTCCTGATGAATTGCCTCGGGATCTATATCCTCGAAGAGATCAGGATAAAATAGCTTGGCCAGGTAAGCAGCGCCTATGATGTTGTTTCCAGCACCGCTGAGTATCCAGAAGCTCGTGCAGTACACATTGTCGTCCTTTATGGCATCGATATTTGATAGCTCTGTGCGGTTTGTGACCTGCTCATGAAAAGCTGCCATTTTTGAAGGATCGTCGATGTCATAGCCGCTATCCCAGCTTCCAACTCCTTTGAATATGTATTTTGGATTCTCTCTAATCACATATTCAGGTTCTATATCAAGTATGGAGCCATATTTTGGATTGTCTGGACCGATCTGCTGGTCGAGGATGTTCTTTCCTCCGGCCATCACCAGGACCTGACCGAGATTGCTACCTGAAGCATAGCAGTAGTAGGGCGTATACTCAAAGAAGGCTGTAGGTTTTTCGTTATCGGGAATGGATGCAGTTCTGCTCTTGAACAGGTCATAGTATTTAGAGTACCAATCTATAAATGTCTCAGCTTCTTGTTCTCGATCTAATATATAGCCATAGGTCCTAACGTTCTTGACCAGGGTATCCTGTTCTCGCATGTTAAGGCAAATTATGGGAATGTCGTTGAGATTTTTTTCAAAAGAATGCTTTATATCGAGGCCGCCCACCAAAGAACTCGCTCTTTCGAGATTTGTTTGAACTGCATCAGGATTCAGGCTGAGGATCTTCTCGAAGTCGCAGTCTTCCGGAGTGCTTCCAACAAATGGCAGTTCGGCAAATTTTGGGAAGAACGTTTTATGTGTCGTCCTGTTTGCGCCGTAGGCTACCAGTATTTCCTCTGCACCCAAAATCCTGGTCATCTCAACTCCATTGTATCCCATATTTACCAGGCGTTTAATGGGCTTGTTTACTGTTACATTCTCGCCCAGCAAATCTATAAATGTGAGCTTCTCTTCATTTCCGTTCAGTATCGCCTGAGCTTGTTCTACATCGGCACTGTCGATCTTGCCATCAAAGTTTGCATCTGCAAGCAAGGTTTTATCGTTTTTGCCGGCTATTATGTCTTCGAGATATTGTATGTCCTCTTCGTTCAGATATTCATCCATGTTGGCATTTCCGTAGATTTCCAAAACAAAATCCGCCGCATGCACTGGTATTGATGCCAGCAGCATGCAAGTCAGTAGCCAACTGAGGCAGCTAGGTCTTTTCATGGAAATTCCCCAAGGTGGAGAGCTCTTGAATTTTTCCGTCATGTTCATTACACATTGTATCATTAATTAATAAATCTTGCTATTACTTTGCTAATTATTAATATCAAATCTAAAATTTTATGGACAATGATGAGCTAAATTTTAAGCGAATACCCCTTATGCATTCATAGAGTCTTCGACGGATTGGCGTCCAGTCGATCAAATCCGAGATCTTTGATAATCGAGTGTTCCCCTGTTTCCGGCTAAGTCCTTGAAGTACCCATGTGGTGATCCGTTGAATGATGATCCCAAAGAGGCACAAAGGCTTCATGACTCATTCTGTTCATGAACAGAAAATGGCGGAGAGCCAGAAATCAACCAGCTTTGAACCTCGTTTCAGGAATCTGCTTTATGAACGGCCTGTTGGACAAGAGCAGCCATAGGGTGAAACAGGTTAACCCGGTGAGGATGTTCATAACTCCCAGGACCCGGATGGTGTCGCTCCAGGGATAGGAGATGATTGTCATGCCAACGCTGCCCATGAATATGCCAAAGCAGCTCATGAGAGCTGCAGCCGAGCCTGTGTCCTCCTCCTGCTGCTCTAACATCAAGTTTGACCCTGGCGTCCGCACGCAACTGGACATGATCGTGGCCGGGAGAAGCACAAGGGCGAATAAATGGGGGCTCCTGCCTCCCAGGAGCGCAATGAGAATGCCGCTGCAGCCAATGGCAGCAAAACAAGCCGTGATGATCGACCGGCGGGAGAAGTGCCGGGCGAGTCTAAGGTAAAGCATGGGACCGGAGATCATTCCTAGAGCATTGAAGGCGAAATAGTAGCTGTAAACCTGCTCGCTCAGGCCGAAGCCGTTGATGTAAATATATGAGGATGATGCAATGAACGCGAGGCTAGAGACGCTCAGAAGAGAGAAGATCGCGAGCAGCGTGGTGAACCCCGGATTTTTTGCAACAGCCATTAGCCTCCCCCAGGCCTGTCTCGTCGTTCCAGTATAGCGATTCTCCAGTGTCTCCTCCAAAGCCACGGCGAGAGCCAGGACAATCAGTCCAATGCCGCCTAAAATTAAAAACACCCCTCTCCAGCTCGTAAAAGCAAGCAGGAACGCTCCCAGAACCGGCGCGGCCATGGGAGATATGAGCACCATCGACTGGACCAGGGCTAGGATCTTTTCTCTGTTTTTGCTGTCGTAAACATCCTTGATGATGGCCGTGGCCACGGAAAAAGCTCCGCTTCCTCCTATCGCCTGCAAGATCCGAAAGGCTATCAGGTAGTAGATATCTTCCGAGCCCGCGCACAGGAATCCGGCCAGTGAATAAATCGATAGACTGACAATCAGAACTTGTCTCCGGCCATATTTATCGCTCTGGGGACCCCAGAACAGGTTTCCAGCCGCAAAGAATACAAAAAACAGGATCAGAGTGAGGTTAACGAGATCGGGCGACGCATGAAAATGCTCTGCCATGCCAGGCAGAGCTGGAAGGTAGAGGTCGGTAGATAATGGGACGAAGGCACTTAGAAATGCTATGAGGACAACAAGTCCCTTTTCACCCAGGTATTTCTGCCTCAATCCCCGCCCCAGCAGCTCTTCTTCTCAGTTCTCTCCAGAAGATCACACAGCTTGTTGGCGCTGGCAACCACAGTCTTTCTGCCGATTCGGTCCTCTGTCGCTGGCCGCACGGCAATGCCGCCGAAATGAGCATCGTCTCCAACGATTATCATGCCGTGAATGTGCATCCAGGCATGCACTGTATCGAGGGTCTTCTCCTGGCCGCCGTTTCTCGCTCCGCCCACGCTGATAGCACATCCGATCTTATCCTTGAGACGAAATCCCTGTCGACGCAGAGGTATGGTTCTGTCGAAGAGTGCCTTGAGCTGCGCGGTTACGCTGCCGAAATAAACAGGCGATGCGACGATGATTCCATCAGCCTTCTCCAGGATCTCAAGGATATGAGACATGTCGTCCTCTTTGGGACAGCCCTTTCCCTTGCTGCAGTCTCCGCAGTCGTTACAGAAATCTATCTTCGCCTCGGATAGGAGAACTCTATCTGTCTCAAAGCCCCGTTCCCTGGCCAAAGCCAAGGCCTCGTTCAAGAGGAATTCCGTATTTCCGGATTTGCGGGGGCTTCCACAGATACCAACTACCATCATCTTTTCTTTCATCCCTTGATGGCATTTGCAGGAGTAAAATATAATGCTTTTGCAGTTGGCCTCAAAGCAATGTTTACCATATATTTTTATGCCTCCAGGTAGGCTTGCCCTATCATGCGGGCAGAAAAGACGCGCATGAGAAAGATCTTTCTGGCTATGGCAGTTGTGGCTTTGATATTCTGTATCACTGGGGGCTGTGTTGTCTGGCAGTACGAAGGCAACTCGAGTTCTAATTCTCAGAAAATCCCTCTGACTCCATCGTCGTCCGGTGCTATCTCATCAAATGATAGCTCATACAATGCATCAAACGCTCTTTCAAATCTCGATCGAATAGCCGCTTCTTCAGGCAGCTCGTCTGCAGCTTCCGGCAGCCTCTGGGGCTGGGGTGGTACGCCAAGGGGTTTCTCAGTCAGCAATGGGACGCTGGAGTATCCTGACGATTATTATACATCTCATTTCAATTTAGGCTATGGCGATAGTGGCATCGCGTATGGGCAGACCAAGCTGCAGAATCTCAGCCGATATTCCACAGGATTCTCTACTGGATATTATGCAGGAAACAGTATCTATAGCCTTCTCGCAGACAGTAATTCCACATATGATCCCTGGAATAACTATCCAGGATACGATCCAAATTATCCCTATGGATACCCGAGCTCCTGAGGTTTCGAATACGCATTACTTATGGATTGTCAAATATTCGCCTTGCAACGAGTGCAATCCGCCATAGATGTACCTTTTGGGGACGTTGAATCTGCCAAAATATTTTTTTATTTGGAATGATAACTCTTGTTACTTTATCGATTAGCGAAAGGCTTTTCGCCAGTGTCCTCGACTATAGGTTGAATGAGTATATCGCAAAGCAATGAGATCATTAGATATGGTATGTAGTAATTCCTCCTGTGCCCAGAAGGGCTCCTGCAAGGATGAGTTGGAAGGAAAAGAATGCACAGGCCAGACAAATCGAATGGCCAGGGTAAAACACAAGATCATAATCGCCAGCGGCAAAGGTGGAGTGGGCAAGAGCACAGTTACAGTTAACTTAGCTCGCGCCATGCAGATGAAGGGCCTGCGCGTGGGTGTGCTGGATGCCGATATCACCGGTCCCGATATCCCAAAGCTCCTCGGAATCGAGGACAAAAGGTTAACCCAGGGCCCCGATGGAATTGAAGTATCCCAGGCGGACGGAATCAAAGCAGCCTCAATGGCCTTCGTCCTCTCAAGTCGCGATGCTCCAGTGGTCTGGCGCGGCCCAATGAAGATGGCGGCCATCAAGCAATTCATCCAGGATGTAAACTGGGGCGATCTTGATTTCCTGCTCATCGATCTGCCGCCAGGCACAAGCGACGAGCCTCTTTCAGTGGTGCAGCTCATCCCGGAGCTGGCCGGAGCCATAATTGTGACAACTCCGCAGGAGGTGGCTCTGCTCGATTCCCGGAAGGCTGTGAACATGGTGAAAGCCATGAAGATGCCGGTTTTAGGCATCGTCGAGAACATGTCAGGGCTCGTCTGCCCTCATTGCGGAGAGAGCATCAGCATCTTTGGCTCTGGCGGCGGCAAGAGGATGGCGGAGGAGATGGATGTGCCGTTTCTTGGAGCCATTCCAATCGAGCCGTCGGTCTGCGAGCTTGGGGACCGCGGCCAGACATTTGTGCAGAGCGGGACGAAGGCCGGCGGGAGCTTCAGCCGGATCGTGGAGCGGCTGATAGAGATGTTTTAAGAACAATGTGATGGAGCTAGTAAGCCATGCATCGCATACTGGTGAGCAATGATGACGGCGTTTATGCCGCAGGGCTAAGGGCAGCGGCGAATGGCGTGCAGGGCCTGGGCCAGGTGGTGGTGGCTGCGCCCTCCGGGCAGAAGAGTGGTGTTGGAAGATCGATCTCCGTCTTCGAGCCTCTGCGCTACGCCGAGGTCAACCTGAACGGTTTCAGGGCTTATGCCGTAACTGGAACACCTGTTGATTCAGTCATCATCGGCATCTTTGCCATCATGAAGGGAGAGCTGCCCGATCTTTGCGTCTCGGGGATCAATGTAGGCGAGAACATCAGCACGGATACGGTCACCACCAGCGGAACAATCGGAGCCGCTCTTGAGGCTGCAAGCTACGGCATTCCCTCAATTGCCGCATCCATTCAGGTAGTGGACCAGGGCGACAAGTTCGATATGCACCACGGAGCCAAGCACAGCTTTGCGGTAGCCGAAAAGGTCTTGAACCGCGTCGCTTCCAGAGTGCTGAAGCATGGGCTTCCGGAGGGCGTGGATCTGCTGAATCTCAATGTTCCGGCGGATGCCTCGGAGGACACAGAGATCGTGGTGACGAGGCTCGCGAGAAAGATCTTCACCACCAAGGTGCAGGAGCGCTTCGATCCGCGGGGCAGGCCCTACTACTGGATAGATGGAGATCTGATCACTCAAGATGCAGAGGGCACAGATGTTCAGACGGTCTACCAGGATAGAAAGATCTCGCTCACACCGCTAAGCCTTGACTCGACTGCAAGAATAGACTTCAAAGAGATGGATGGGATGTTTTAGGATGGGACAATTTTTATTTTCCATTTTTAAGAAGATAGGATCTTGCAAAATCCATGAACTGGTGCAAACCAACCAAGGGATTTTCATCAATACAACTCTCCTCTACAATATATTGAGAGCCATTATGGAAGTGCTTGGGATAGGTAGATACTCTCCGCCAATTTGTATCAGGGAAATTATCATGGCGGTACATTGTACCATCGATGTGCCTTCTTTCCCAATGATACGAGAAACGTCCCGGTATTTTCAAGGAGAACCATACATCAATAAATGAGTCATCCACCACAAATACTCTGAGCTTTCCGCGAAAGATAACGGAATCAGTCGAGACATCTGCATATTCTGTATCTATGATCCTCTTAAGTGCTACCAAATCGGTTACTTCTGAGGAAGGCTCTTCATCGCAGCTAATATCTCATCTCTCCTGGATTCAAGGTAGTCGAGTTCTTGAAAATCGTCTATGATATCTTCTTCTCGTACACTTCCTCTTTTCAGCCTCTCGTCCAGTTCATGGATGGATTTCACGCCGTGCTTTGCATAAATTTCGAAGATCTCAGATTGCATGCTTCTCAGTTCTTTCTCCAAATAGGCCTTGACGCTGGCAATGGCCAAAACATTTCGATCCATCTTAAGAGCACTTGCGACCTCGTCAATGACTTCCATGATCAATTACCATTTGGGTTAATAGTCATCAAGTTATTTTAAGGTTGTTGGCCTTTGAGCCAGGCGACAGCTTTCGTTTCCGTCCGCCGGGCCAAAGTCAAATCACTCCCTTGGTGCTGGGAATGGCTGTCCCCTCTATCGCCACAGCCTCTCGAATTGCGAACCCCAGGGCCTTGAAGATGCTCTCCATTTTGTGGTGGTCGTTCTCTCCGTAGAAGCGCACGTGCAGTGTGAGCCTGGCCCCAACTGTGAGCGCCTCCAAAAATGGCTGAAGGAGCTGCACATCAAAGTCGCCTATCCTCTCGCTTCCGAATTCTCCTGCAATGACCAGATATGGCCGACCCGAAAAATCCAAAGCCACATCGGCCAGAGCCTCGTCCATGGGCACTGAGGCCGAACCGTAGCGGCGAATTCCCCGGCGCTCTCCAAGGCTCCCGTCCAGGGCAAGCCCAATTGCCGATCCCAACGCTTCGGCTTTCCAGAAGCCTGGCTCTGCCTGAACAATCAGATCCATCGATGCCGTGCGGGCAAAGGCTGTCAGCATGTGGTCGAGAAAACCCGATCCAGATCTGACTTGAGCGTTTCCTGATCCATCCAGCTCAACCTCCGCCCCGGCCCGACATTTCCGGAAGAGCCCGTCTGCCTTTCCTAATCTCATCTCCCTCACCTTATTGCCTTAAAGCTTCCAGAGTCCGCCGCACGCTCAGTTTGCCGGTGTAAATCGCAGTACCTGCAACAGCTCCTGCGCTCCCAGCGTCTCGCAGGGCAAGGACGTCCTCGATTGATGTCACTCCACCTGCAGCTACTACTGCAATCCTGACTGCGGCCACAAGATCGCGCGTCGGCTGCAGATCTATTCCCTGCTGCTGGCCTTCCACATCGATGTTGGTAAAGAGAATTGACCCGGCTCCTTTCTCCTCAAAGAGCCGGCCCAATTCAATAGCCTTCTTGGAGAGAGTCCTCTGCCAGCCCTCTGTTGTCACATTTCCCTTTTTTACATCCAGGGCTACCATGATCCTCTCCTTGTCGTGCCGGTCTGCCAAACGCGTGACCATATCCGGATCTTTGAGGGCTGCTGTGCCAAGAATCGCCCGGTCCACTCCAATATCGAGAATGCTTGCCACATCCTCCTCGGTTCTGATGCCCCCGCCAACCTGAGTGAACAGGTCAAGCTTTTTCACAATCTGGCTCAGAATTGGAGCGTTGATCCTTTTTCCCAGAATCGCCCCATCCAGATCGATGATGTGCAGATGATCAGATCCCTGCTCCACCCAACGCTCTGCCTGGGCCAGGGGGTTGTCCAGGGCCACGACCTCGGTTCCCGGCACGCCGCCCACGAGCTGAACGCACTTGCCGCCGCGCAGATCTACAGCAGGAAAGAATGCAAAAGTCATGCTATCTCGGATGCAGCATTTAGACCTTAATCGTTTCGATCTTCGAAGAAAAAAGTGTACCGAGGTTTAGATTATAAATTTTGGATTATAAATATTAGAACAGGCAAGCCCTGATGCGTTTTGCTGCAAGCAAAGCCACTGCGGCAAATGTCAGCTCAAAGCCAGGCGTGCTGTTCTTGTTGTCATCGTCATCAGAGCCCTCGCCTCCGGAATCAGCCTCTCCGGATTCATCTGCATCATCGCTTTCGTCATCGTCGGCATAAACGGTTACCGTGCAGGCCAGAATTGTGAGAAGGGCCGCGAGCAGGATAGTCAACATCTTCTTCATTAATTTCACCTCAGAAAACCGTATTCATTCACTGTATTTAGACTTTGTTTATGGTTCTTTCAAATCAAATCCCTTGCCATCTTATCCCCAAAATCGCTTCGTCCTGGCGTACTCTCTCTCAGCTTTCAGGATGTCCCGGTAGAACTCCAGCTCGTCCCTCTGCCTCTTTCCGACGACGCGCGCCGCCGTTTCTGGTCCTAGCCCCCTGCTCGCCAGCGCTATCGCCGCCGTCTTGCCGTAGCTCAAGACCAAATTGGCATTCCGAAAGACCTTTTTTGTCCTGCGTCGGTCCTCAGCAGTCTTCTTCTTCTCAGGCTTCTTGACGACCTTGATCTCCTCCTCCTCCCAGGGCTTCAAGGCTGCCACCATCCGTGAGCTGCATAGAGGACACTCAGGCTGCTCAGGCACGCGCTCCACAGGGCGCAGGCTCTTCCATTTCTTGCAGTTCACGCAGAATAAAAGCACCCGGTCGTTCATGATCCGATTCTTTAGTAGACCAATGACAGCAGCATCAGCGTGCTCCGGGCTAGTGACATCTCTGCCACCGCCCCGGCCCGAGGTGCCAATGGGACTCAAAGAACTGGTGACTATCTCAATTGAGCCTTCTTTGATCTTCTCCAGGACCCATTTTGCCCTCTCGATGTCCAGCCGATCGTGGTAGATCTCTCGCAAGGCTTCTCGATACATGGGCGTGCCCTCGAAGACTGCCAGAAGCTTTTGCATGCTCACCCTCTGATAGTCTATGTCTCTGGAGAAGGCCCCGAACTTTCGGGCCACATGCACCATCTTCCAGCGCAACATGGTGGTGTTCTTCAGCGTCATCTCAAGGATTGGCTCGACATAAGTCGGATCCAGATCAGCGAGCACTCTCGCAATCTCCTCAGCCAGGAGGACTTTGGGTAAAGTCAGCTCTATCCTGTAGGGATCGATTGACATCTCGACTGTGCTGCCGAAGCGGGCTGAGAGGATTGAGGTGATGATTCTTCCAATGGTGTCGTTTGTCCTGTGTCCGAAGCATGCATTGATGACAGCACCCTCTCCACCACCCTCGACTACGATGTGGGCTTCATCTGGAACCGGCAGGTTCTTGTCCACCTGGCTAGAAATGAGATCGACCAGCTCCCCGGCAGCCAGATCGTCCAACGGATACTTCCCCTGCAGCCAGGCCACGGCAGCAACTCGACTCATCATCTTTCTTCCTTCGTCTTCTCCCTCTCTGGACCATCCTCTGCCCTCCAGCACCTGTCGGACCTCTCGACGGATTCTTCCCACCTCCTGAGCCACGGCAAAGGGAACTGGAATCTCTTCGCCAGTCCAGCTGGGAATCTCGCCGCTTCTGTGAATGGGGACGACCTTGATTTCATCCTCACCAATCTCTGTGATCTCCCAGATCTCTCCCTTGGTGACGAAAGTCGCACCCGGCTGGGCGAAGCTTATGACAAAGGCCTCATCGAGAGTTCCAACCGACCGGCGACCAACGATATCATAGACGTTGTACCTCTTCTCGTCCGGAATCATTGAGAGGTTCTCGATGTAGTACTCCCTCGCCTTCTTAGTCCTCTGCAGGACGCCGTTCTCTGTTCGCCGCACCAGCCTGTTCTCCTCCATCTGGCCGACAACTCCATCCATCTCTTCTGCAGTCAGAGATCGAAAAGGATAGGCTCTGGTGATGATCTGCAGTGCTTTTTCAAAGGCGATGTCTCCGAAATCCATCTCAAGGCCAACGATCTGGTTTGCGAGAACGTCGGTAGGCTTCTCGTGTATCCGGATGTCCTCCAGCTCTCCAGCCGCTGCTGCCCTGGAAATGGCGCACCCTTCAGCCACATCGTCGGCACATGTGGCAATGATAGTCCCGGAGGAGACGAGACCTATCCTGTGCCCAGCACGACCAACGCGCTGAAGAAGCCTTGAGACCTCGCGCGGCGAGCTGTACTGGATGACGTGGTCCACATCCCCAATGTCAATTCCCAGTTCCATAGATGAGGTGCAGATCAATCCCTGCAATTCTCCGGCTTTGAAAGCCTCCTCAGCCTCAACTCTGGCTTCCACCGAGAGGCTGCCGTGATGCACGCCGATGGGCTCCTTCAGCTGCCGGAATCTTGAGCCCAGGACCTCGGCGGCCTGTCGGGTGTTGACGAAGATCAGGCATTTTCTGCCCTTCACTGTCTCCCTGATGAACCGAATCTGAGCTGCCAGACGAGCATCGCACTCCAATGTTCCGGCCATCGCCTCGTCTCCTCTGCCAGGAACTGGGCTCACAACCTGAAAATCGCTGGTCCTTTTTACCCTCGTCTGGATGATTTTGCAGCTTCTGCTTCTTCCGGCGAGAAGCCTTGCCACGGATTCGGGCGAGCCAACGGTCGCAGACAGCCCGATTCTCTGGAAGTCCCCTGAGATCTCTGCCAGCCTCTCCAGGAGAACGGAGAGCTGCGAGCCGCGTTTTGAGGTGGCCATCTCATGAATCTCGTCTACCACCACCGTCTTGACGGTTGAGAGATTTTTTCGCAGGCGTTTTCCTGTCAACATTATCTGCAATGTCTCAGGAGTGGTGATCAGCAGATTCGGAGGGTGCAGAGCCTGCTTTCTCCTGTCCGCCTGGCTTGTGTCACCATGCCGGACGGCCACAGAGATCTTCAACAACTCTCCCCACTCATGAAAACGGCGAAGCATGTCCCGGTTAAGGGCTCGAAGAGGCGTGATGTAGACGGCTACAGTTCCCTGGCGTTCGTTTTTGAGGATCTGATGGAATATAGGCAGGCTCGCTGCCTCTGTCTTCCCCGTGCCGGTAGGTGCGATGAGCAGCACATTCTCTCCGGCGAGGATGGCAGGGATGGCCTCTTCCTGGGGCTGTGTCGGCTTGAAGATGGATTGCTCTCTCAGCCTTGCCCTGATCTGATCATGAAGCCCGTCAAAAGCGTTCACATTGTCTTATTTCCCGGCAGAGATATGAAAAGCTTGCGGCAAAGACGATAATGGCCTCGGCAACAGACGATTTTTTGCATAAGACAAAAACTCAGGAAATTATAGTCAGGCTCATGCTTGGAGAATGGACGAATAAAGCTCGGATTGAATCAATCACGAGATTTATGTTATTCATACATTCATTACTGTAATTAATGTTTTTCGATATCTTTTTTCAGGAAAACTACTTAATCTTACACGTACTAATGGCCTGCTATGGCAATAGTACCTGTGCTCATGGGAAAGCCAAGTCGGCACCTGGTAAAGCCAGCAGAAACCGATGGAGATCGGGTCCAAAAGTTGGAGTTGGAGGTGGCAAAGCAGATTCTGGCCGAGGTCTTTTCTCTTCGATCTTCTGATGTGGATGATATGATCATAAGAAGGCTTGAGAACAGGCGCGAGCCTGATCTCGCAGTCCGCTCAGAGGCTGACAGTCAGATCGCAGATGGAAGAATAAAAGATAGGAAATCTCAACTGCAGTGGGGGACATGGCCTGAAATGTTTCAAGTTTGATAAATCTAATCAAAAAAATTTCAAGTTATTTGCACCTCGATCCCAATAGATTTTTTGATTATTACTGGCTATAAATTCAAATTAATATTTTTAGTAATACCATATTTTTAAATAATATGAAAATAGTTGCGCCAATAAAGGATTCATATGCCAATGGAGGCAGGAATCAAATGGAAGCGACAAAAATGAAAGAAATAATAAAGCACTCAATATTGCTGATGCTCTGCTTGAGCTTGACACTGACCATTCTGCCATCGAGTGCAGAAGTCATAGTCAACGAAAAGATATTGGACAGCACGGCGGATTCGGTAACAGTGATGGATGAAGTGGGAAGAACTGTAACAATTGATCTGCCCATTAAGAGCATCATAGCCACCGATGCTCGACAGATGGAAACGCTTCTGGCAATGGGCGCCGAGGATATGATTGTGGGCGTTGATGTCAGCTATCACACTCATTACCCATTCCTGGGCTTGAAGGACGCTCCTGAGGTCTCCCAGCATGCCAAAGGAATTGACTACGAAAAGGTCCTCATGCAAGGTGCAGATCTTGTGATTGTGCCCAAAAGCCAGGGAGCAACCGCAGACGAAATCAGCGAGAAACTGAAGGGAGTGCCAGTACTGGCATTTGATCTTGGACACAGGAATCACATAATTCCAGAGGTGCAGATTCTCGGCGAGATTTTAGGAAAGAAGACTGAAGCAGAAAAGCTCATCAACTGGATCCAGAAATATGATGCCATCGTAGATGACCGAACTCGCGATCTCAAACCCGAGGAAATGCCCACCTTTTACTACGAGGCCACTGCCACATCCTCCAAATGGAAGGCAAATGTTCCCTCAAGCCGCGCAGGTGTAGTAGCTGAAGGATGCGGTGGGCGAAATATCGCTGCTGACCTGGAGTACAATGATACAGTCAGCTCGATTGAGGTGGATCCGGAGTGGATCTTGACCCAAGACCCGGACTATATCTTCCTCGACTTCCATAGCGGAAAGAGCGGCGTGGGAAAGACAGTGGATGATGTCAAAGATGCCCTTCAGATCATGATTGACGAGAGGGCTAAAGATGGCATCGCCAATGTCACCGCAATCCGAGACAACCACGTCTATGCTATGGATTATGATTACGTTGCCGGACCGAGGTGGATCGTGGGCCATGTATGCTGTGCCAAATGGCTGCACCCCGATCTATTTGCAGATCTCGACCCAGAGAAGATCAACAGCGAGTTCTTGAGCGAATTTTTGGGAGTAGATAATCTGGAAGGAACCTGGGTCTATCCTCATCCGTAAATCGATCTGTCATCATGCGCAAATCCTGGAGAATTGAGCGGGATGCCTGAACCGTTCCGCCACCCTTTTCTTCAGAACATTTATTTCTCAAGATTATTCGATTATTCTTCTAAAGCTGATCGATGCGATGACAAAGATCACGATATCAAATATGATCACAGCCAGGAAATCTTCTCCGATGCTCGCCACCTCTCCGCTGATCATCAGTCCTCTGACTGCGTCCACTGCATATGTCAGAGGATTGACGAAGGCTATTGACTGCAAGAACGGTGGCATGAGCTCTATCGGGTAGAGGGCGTTGCTGGCAAAGAACAGAGGCATGATCATGGCCTGGCCGATTCCCATGAACCTCTCGCGGGTCTTCATGAGGGAGGCAACCAGAATTGATAGAGCTGCAAAGCCTCCGGAGATCATAAAAAGCATCATGAAGGCAGCTATTATGTAGAACGGATTTGATATGAACTTCACGCCCAGCAATATCGCCACAGGAAAGATGATCAGAGCCTGAACCACAGCCCTCACTCCTGATGCTATGGCCCGGCCAATGACGGTGGCGTATCTGGATGCAGGGGCCACCAGCAGGCGTTTTAGGATTCCAGTCTCCCTCTCCCAGACGATTGTCAGACCGTAAAAGACTGAGACGAATATCGTAGACTGGAGAAGCACTCCCGGCGTGATGTAATCGATATAAGGGATGCCGTTTGTGGGAATATCACGCACGTGGCTCATGACTGTGCCGTAGACCGCCAGCCAGAGTATGGGCTGAACAGCTCGGGTATAAATCTCTGTTCGGTCGTGCTTGAGCCTTCTCATCTCAAGCTCAATCATGGCGAACATCTCTCTCAGGGAATCATTTAGCGCCATAGTAGTAACCCAATAGTATCCATCGTGATTCGTTTTAATCGATTTTATTCGATCTACGCAGCCTTTTGTCTATGATCATCTCTTTCGTTGGGGCGCATTCCCGCATATTTCAAGAATACATCATCCAACGTTGGCTTTTTTATCTTGATTCTCTCTACGAATATGTCCTCATCTCTCAGCGCATCCATGATTCCCGGCAGTGCCACCTCACCGTCCTCAACTGCCAGTTCTAGCTGGCCGTCGTGAAGAAATGCATCTTCAACCCAATGCAGAGCTTTGACCTTTTCCATAATCCTAAATTGCCGTCTTTCCAGAGCGGCACCAGCATCAGCATCAAAAGACGAAAATAATGGGCAGGCTTTGCCCTTAGCCAGGCTCATGGATATGATCTCGCTATGCAAGGAACGTTTCAGTTCGCTAGCTGTGCCCGACTTGACGATTTTGCCTTTGTTTATAATTGCCACTTCATCGGAGTACAGGTCTGCTTCATCCATGTAGTGAGTGTTAAAAAAGACCGTTGTGCCATACTCACTTTTAAATGATATCAGATTCTCCCAGACTGCTTTTCTGGCTGAGGGATCCAGGCCAAGCGTGGGCTCATCCAGGAAGATGATTCTTGGTTTGACCAGAAGGGCGCAGGCAATCTCCAGTCGTCGGATCATGCCTCCGGAGTATTTCTTGACTGTCTTGCCCGCCACGTCCTCAATGCCCATGCTCTGCAAAGCATCTTCGATATTCTTCTTTCGAATCGATGATGGCACGCCGTAGATCTTGGCATAGATCAGGAGATTTTCAAAGCCAGTGATGTCAGTCCAGACGCTCATTTCCTGGGGCACATAGCCGATGATCTTTCTCACATTCGCATCGTCCGCCACTACATCATAGCCGAAAGCGCGAGCGGTTCCTGATGTGGGTCGGAATTGGGTAGTGAGGACCCGCATGAGCGTGGTCTTGCCTGAGCCGTTGGGTCCCAGGAGAGCAAAGATGCCCGCGGCCTTGACGGCGAGATCGACTCCGTCGAGAGCATTTACTTTGCCATCATAGACCTTGGTAAGCTGTTTTATTTCAATAGCTAATTCCATATCTACCTACCGGACTGCTGCTTTTCTGTCTTATGAGTAGGTATATAAGATTTGTGACATATTTTGCAAAAATTAAAAGGATAAGCGCATTTAGACATAATTATTACTATCATTAACTATTTAATTGTTTTTAAATGCTACGATAATCTTATATATTATCATGAGATGCGACTACTAGTTCTTGTATTGATTCATTAAGGTGATGAAATATTAAGGTGATGAAATGAAAAAGATGATTGATCCAATGATAATCAGGCATCTTTTGATGGCTGGCTGCATCCTACTTGTGATGGTGCTGCCGGCCTTCGCAGAAGATGCTGCAAAAGACCAGATACTGAAAAGTTTAGCAGATTCAATTACAATTCTCGATTCCGCAGGCCGGACGGTCTCCATTCCCCTGCCGGTAGAGAGGATCATTCCCACAGATTACAGAACCACTGAAGCTCTTCTGGCTCTGGGCGCCCGAGATATGATTGTGGGCGTGGATACGGCGTTTCATCAGCGAATGGCAGAGTTCGGCCTCGCTGATGTCCCGGAGGCATCGGTTCATTCTGGAGAGGTCAACTATGAAGAGATACTGCTGCTGAGGCCCAATATGATCATTCTGCCGGTTTCGGGCGCAAGCTATGCCGATGATGTCGCCAGCAAGCTGCCGGGCATTCCCGTAATTGTCATGAGTGCCACAACCAGACAAGATGGCATCCCCGAACTGAGAATTCTTGGCCAGATCCTGGGAAAAGAGGAGCAATCTGAAAAGCTGATAAACTGGACTCTAAAATATTCAGGTGTTGTTGAGGAGCGCACCAAGTCTCTCTCGCCTGAGGAGATGCCGACCTTCTATTACGAGTACATGTCAGAGTCCAGCAAGTGGCAGGCCATCCCATCCAGCAATGCTGCAGGAATGGTGGTGGAAGGATGCGGCGGAAGGAATGTGGCAGATGACGTCAAGCTCAATGGATCTGTTGCTCAGATGGATGCTGAATGGGTGATATCCAAAGATCCAGACTTCATATTCATGGATCTGATGAAGGGATTTGACAGCGGCCCTGGAAAGACCGAGGACGATCTTCAGGCTCTTCTGGATAAATACATCGATGATCGTGCAGGAGATGGCTTCAGGAATCTGACTGCCGTTCAGAACAACCACGTCTATCTCATCGATAGAGACATGATCACCGGGCCCAGGTGGATTATTGGGCACGTTTTCTTTGCCAAGTGGCTGCATCCGGATCTATTTGAGGATGTCGATCCAATCGAGATGAACAAGGGGTATCTGCAAGAGTTCCATGGAATCGAGGTGGACGGAACCTGGGCTTACCCGTTCTCGGAGTAATAGGAGCAACTGAACAGATGCAGGAGCATAATTGATATGCGACGAAGGAGGGGCTATGGAGCCAAATAGATCTGAAATCAAAGAAAAGATCAGGGCATTTTGGGATAATTCTCATCAGAACTACGATGCAGTGGCAGCTCACGGCGTGCATTCCGAGGCAGAAATGGTCATGTGGCGTCAGGGAATGGAGAGGCTTCTGGGGGCCGAGAAGAGCCTGAAGATCCTGGATATCGGAACGGGCACAGGATTTCTGGCGCTTCTCCTAGCCAATATGGGCTACATTGTAACCGGAGCTGACTGGGCTACTAGCAAGATCTCGCAGGCGAAAGAAAAAGCCAGAGATGCTGACATCGCAGTTCAGTTTAGGGTTGAGGACGCAGAAAAGTTGACTTTGGAGAACAATGCCTTTGATGCAGTGGTGAGCAGGCATGTACTCTGGACCCTCTCCGATCCCTATTCTGCCGCACGGGATTGGGTGAGGGTTACGAAGCCCGGAGGAAAGGTGATTGTGGATATTCCACGCATGGGGTCACATTCCGGAAGCCATCACTTCGGAGCGGATATTGGAAAGGAGCTGCCATTTTACAACGGTGCCGATACTGCGGAGGTTGAGGCTATGCTCAAGGGTGCAGGTCTGATCAATATCAGCACTCTGATTCTTGAGACTGCTGAGGATGAGGCGAAAAAGACGCTTCTGGTTTATGGGGAGAAGGCATGAGCTTCTCCCTCTCATTGAGCCAGTTTAATTTTTTGGAGGCATGAAAAATTGACAGCAGAAATGCAGCAATTGGAGCTTAAGGACAGGATTAGAGAATGGTGGAATGACCCAAGTCAAGACTACGACGGATTTCATGGTCACGGCGTGAATTCCGATATCGAAAAAGAGCTGTGGGGAAATGAAATAGTTGGAATGCTCGACCCGAAACGAAATCCGAGGGTACTTGATATCGGAACCGGAACAGGCTTTCTGGCGCTGCTCCTCTCTTCAAAAGGCTACGAGGTCACTGCCGTAGACTGGGCGGTCACCATGATGCAAAAGGCAATAGATAAAGCAAACGCAGCGTCTTTGCCTATAAAATTTGACGTGCAGGATGCAGAGAGACTCAGTTTTGCCGATGCGTCTTTTGATGCGGTTGTGAGCAGGCATGTCCTATGGACCCTCGCGGATCCGGCAAAAGCTGCAAAGGAATGGACGAGGGTCATCAAGCCAGGAGGGATGGTGATCACAGATATTCCCAGGCAGGGGTCTCAATCCGGAAAGCATCATTACGGTGAGGAGGTGGGCAGGCAGTTGCCTCTTGGCAATGGTGCCGATTCGGGGGAGATCGTGGCCCTTTTCAAGCAGGCGGGGCTCGTCAATATCAGCCTGAAGCTTCTTGAAAAGCAGGATGAAGAGCACAAAGAGCACAGAAAGACGATGCTCATCTGCGGTGAGAAGGCATGAGCGACCACATGCTCTGGGCTGAGGCCCGTGACGTCGTTTCTGTGGGCGAGATAAACAAGGGCTATGCATTCTTCGGGCATCCGTCCATGTCCACAAGCATCTTTTCCCCCCGTATTGACTCCGCATTTCTCCTGACACCCAGCAAAGAGAGGGTCAGTCTCAATCTTCAGAGTGGAAACTGGCTGCCGGGCTTCGGGCACATGGAATTCTTGAAGGCGAATATGATGCATTACTGGCCAGGGGATTATGTCTTCGGATTGGTTCGCACTCCCGGAGTTTATGACCTATCCTGGCATGGCGGAAAGAGCGGTCTGTTTCTTTCAAGAAGCTATGCCAAGGTGATAATTCATGCAGCAGGAAAGGAAGGCTCCGATGATGCCGCTGCGGGGCAGTCATCGGAAGCCTGGTCGGCAGGATTTCCGCTGGAGATTTTACCAGCAAGAGCGCCGTACGGCATAAAGGCGATGGATAGCCTGGACCTTTGTGTGAAATATCTTGGCAAGCCGGTTAAGTCCGGGTACTATGCCTCTTACTGGGCCTGGGACGAGCAGGGAGACAGCAGAGTGCAGAGAGGCACGACCGACGAGGAGGGCAGGTTCTCTGTTAATTTAAGTCGCGGAGGGATGTGGATCATTGATGCCAGCCTGACTCTCGATGAGCCTGGGATTTATGTTGCAGAGGAGTCCAAGTCCAAGTTTTACAAGACAGGGGATAAGCTGGAGTACAAGACAATTCAGGTCAAGTGCGAGATGACGATCTGGGCGAGGTGAATGCCGCAATACTAGGGGCTCATGCCTGCACACACGCTCACGCGCAGGCACGGCCTGCGGGCGCCCTCGCTGAAGCGGGGGAGGGCTAAGGTCTCATCAATTTCTCCCTTTTGTCTCGGATCTGGATTGTCTGAAGCTGAAAAGCTGCAGGTCGGTTTGAGCCGAAGAGATTTTTCTGTTGCCCAATATAAAACCATTTTGTCCTGTCAAGCTTCACACAATAGTAATATTGATTCACAAATTAAAAAAACCAAAAGCAAATATACTAGAATTGGAATCGTGTTATCGAAGTGCAAGGTCATGGCTAGAGGAAGACGCAGCGACAATGAAAAGAAAAATGGGGCTACCCTGGGATTCGAGGCCACCCTTTGGGCAGCAGCCGACAAGCTCAGAAATAACATGGACGCCGCAGAGTACAAGCACGTCGTCTTGGGCCTCATTTTCCTGAAGTACATCTCTGACGCCTTCGAGGAAAGGCACGAAGAGCTTTTAAAAGAAGTAGCTCAGGGCGCTGACCCTGAAGACCCGGATGAGTACCGGGCAGAGAACATTTTTTGGGTTCCCAAAGAGGCCCGCTGGTCTTTCTTGCAGGCCAACGCCAAGCAGGCTGCAATCGGCAAGTACGTGGACGATGCAATGGTTGCCATCGAGAGAGACAACCGCTCGCTGAAGAGCGTTTTGCCCAAAGACTACGCCCGGCCCGCCCTGGATAAACAGCGCCTCGGAGAGCTGATTGATCTCATTGCAAAAATCGGCCTCGGTGACAAAGAGAACCGCTCCAAAGACATCCTGGGCAGGGTTTACGAGTACTTCCTGGGCCAGTTCGCCTCTGCGGAAGGCAAGAAGGGCGGGCAGTTCTACACTCCTCGCTGCGTGGTTGGTGTGCTGGTTGAGATGCTTGCGCCCTACAAAGGCAGAATCTATGATCCCTGCTGCGGCTCCGGCGGCATGTTCGTGCAGAGCGAGAAGTTCGTCAAGATTCACGGCGGGAGAATTGGCGACATTGCCATCTACGGCCAGGAGTCCAACCCAACAACATGGAAGCTGGCCAAGATGAACCTTGCCATTCGAGGTATTGATAATAATCTCGGCCCGGAGCACGCAGACAGCTTTCACCGGGACCTTCACAAAGACCTGAGGGCAGACTTCATCCTGGCCAATCCGCCCTTCAACTCCAGCGACTGGGGCGGGGAGCGACTGCGGGAGGACGCGCGCTGGAAGTATGGCCTGCCGCCTGTGGGCAATGCTAACTTCGCCTGGGTGCAGCACTTCATTTATCATCTGGCCCCGTCGGGCATAGCCGGTTTTGTCCTGGCCAACGGCTCGATGTCCTCGAATCAGTCGGGTGAGGGCGAGATCCGCCGGGCCATCGTCGAGGCCGACCTGGTAGACTGCATGGTTGCACTGCCCGGCCAGCTCTTTTACTCCACGCAAATTCCGGCCTGTCTGTGGTTTTTGGCTCGTGACAGGAAGAACGGGCGATTCAGGGACCGGCGGGGCGAGACCATATTCATCGATGCCCGGAAGATGGGGGTCCTTTACGATCGGGTGCACCGGGAGCTGACGGCTGAGGATATCGCCAGGATCGCAGCAACGTATCACGCCTGGAGGGGCGATTCCGGGGCGGAAAAATATGAAGACGTGCCGGGATTCTGCAAGAGCGCCGGGGTCGAGGAGATCAGGAAGAACGGATACGTGCTCACGCCTGGGCGGTACGTGGGCGCGGAGGCGCAGGAGGACGACGGTGAGCCATTTGAAGAGAAGATGCAGAGGCTGACTGCGAAGCTTGAGGAGCAGTTCAAGGAGTCGGCGCGGCTGGAGACGGAGATACGGGCAAATTTAAAGCAATTTGTATGGCATGAAAGGCATGCAGAAGGATATTTAAATATAGATGGGCTATAATATTTAGAGGGCAAGGTAGCATGGCCAGAATTACAGTTTCGGTTAGCGCCTCAATTCTTCATTGGGCATTGGAACGCTCATCCCAAGGAGCAAGCCTGGAGAAGAGGTTTCCCAAGATCTCCGATTGGCTCAGCGGAAAGGGCCAACCGACAATGCATCAACTCGAGGAGCTAGCCCAGGCTACGTCGACTCCATTAGGATATTTCTTTCTCTCAAATCCCCCGGAAGAGAGGCTTTCCATTCCTCATTTTCGAACGCTTGGAAAAGCAGGACCAAGAAAGCCCAGTGCCAACCTGCTTGAGACGGTTCAAATCATGGAGCGGCGCCAGGCCTGGATGCGTGAGCATATGATCGATCTCGGAAACGAGCCATTAAGCTTTATCCGATCGGCCAAGGCATCAGACAAGCCTGAAGATTTAGCACGCAAAATGCGGCAGGCGCTTGGGCTTGCCGAGGATTGGGCCGCAGATCTGCCCAGGTGGACGGATGCGTTGCGGCACTTGATTAAGAAGATGGAGGATATCGGCATCCTCGTAGTAGTTAACGGCATAGTGGGGAATAACACGCATCGCAGGCTGGACCCCCTGGAGTTCCGGGGATTTGTCCTTGTGGACGAGTATGCGCCCCTGGTCTTCGTCAATGGTGCAGACGGCAAAGCTGCCCAGATGTTCACCCTGGCCCATGAGCTGGCGCATTTATGGTTCGGATCGAGTGCCGCATTTGATTTAGCATATTTGCAGCCGTCAGGCGATGAAACGGAGCAGGCGTGCAACCGCCTGGCTGCCGAGTTCCTGGTTCCCGCAAAGAAGATGCGTGAATTCTGGCCATCGATAGAGAAAGACTCGGAGACATTCCAGGCCATAGCTCGGCACTTCAAGGTAAGCGAGTTGGTCGCCGCCCGCCGGGCAATCGATTTGGAGCTCATAACAAAGGAAGAATTTCTGGATTTCTACAGGAGCTATCAAGAAAAGGAGCGCAGCGTGGCCAAGGGTAAGGAAGGAGGAGACTTCTATGCCACTCAGAATCTACGCATAGGTCGCCGCTTCGCTGAGGCAGTAGTAAGAGCAGCGAGAGAGAGCAAGCTTCTCTATCGGGATGCATATCAATTGACAGGGCTTTACGGAGACACGTTTGAAAAATATGCTCAAAAAATCGTTGGAGGAGCTATGGGAGGAGCGCCTTGACTGACTCTCAGACTTATGTTCTCGATGCCAATGTATTCATCGAGGCGGCCAAACGTTACTATGCTTTCGACATCGTGCCGTCTTTTTGGAGGATGTTGGTTGATCACGCAGAAAGAGGACATTTGCTGAGCATTGATCGCGTCAAGGATGAACTTCTGCGGGCGGACCTCAAAACCTGGGCTAGCAACACCTTTCACGAATTTTTTGCCTCAACGTCCGACGCGAATGTAATTGATGCTTACCGTGAGGTTATGACCTGGTCTCAAAATCAGACTCAGTTTACCGATGCGGCCAAAGCCCAATTTGCAGGTGTAGCAGATGGTTGGCTGATAGCATATGCGCTAGCCAAAGGATGTGTGGTGGTCACACACGAGCAGTACGACCAAAATATAAAGCGCAAAATCAAGATCCCGAATGCGTGCCAGGCATTCGATCTTCGATATATTGACACATTTCAGATGATACGTGCGCTGGGAGTCAGGCTGGGCTGAAATGACGATTCGAGATCATGGAGCAAGGGCATGACGGATGAATGGCACACCGAAACAGTTAGTGACCTTCAAAGAAAGGGCATTCTGCTTGTTGAAGATGGTAATCATGGCGAATACCGTCCTCGACCTGATGAGTTTGTTGAGAAAGGTGTCGCATTCATTAGAGCGGCTGATATGGACGCAGGCAAGGTGCTTTTTGAATCGGCGGCGAAGATCAATGAACGAGCGAGGAAACGAATTACCAAGGGCATTGGCGCTCCTGGAGACGTCCTGCTCTCTCATAAAGGTACAGTAGGGAAAATTGCCCTTGTTCCTCATGATGCACCTGCATTTGTGTGTAGTCCACAAACAACCTTTTGGCGAGCACTTGACGAAGAACATATTGACCGGAAATACCTGTATGCATTTCTGAGGTCGCCGGCCTTCCGTGCACAGCTTGCAACCAGATCTGGTGAGACGGACATGGCTCCATATATTAGTCTCACTTCACAGCGCGGTCTTTCTGTCATCCTCCCTCCGATCGGAACTCAGCGCGCCATAGCCCGCATCCTTGGCTCCCTGGACGACAAGATCGAACTGAACCGTCGCATGAACGAGACCCTGGAGGCGCTGGCGCGCACGCTCTTCAAATCCTGGTTCGTGGACTTCGACCCCGTGCGCGCGCGTGCGGAGGGGCGGGCACCCGCGGGCATGGACGCGGAGACGGCGGCGCTCTTTCCCGACAGCTTCGAGGAGACTGAGCTGGGGATGGTGCCGAAGGGATGGAGGATTTCTAAAATTGGAGATGCTGTAAATATTGTTGGAGGGGCTACGCCAAGCACAAAGAATCCAAAATTTTGGAATGGCTCAATAAGCTTTGCCACACCAAAAGACTTGGCACATCTAACTTCTCCCATCCTTCTTGAGACCGATCGAAGGATTACTGATGCTGGATTGGAGAATATTAGCTCCGGTTTGCTCCCAAAGGGTACTGTGTTGCTATCATCTCGTGCACCTATTGGTTATCTTGCAATCACCGAGATTCCTGTTGCTGTGAATCAAGGATTCATTGCAATGATCTGCAATGGAGATTTGCCGAATTATTATGTTTTGGCATGGGTACACGAGAATATGGATACAATCTTGGGCAATGCAAATGGGACAACATTCATGTAGATAAACAAGAAATGTTTCAGGCCAATTATTTGCATAGTTCCATCCCCTGAAACACTTGAATGTTTTGTCAAAATAGTCGAACCTATTTTTAAAAAGATTGTGGAAACACTTCATGAGTCAAATACTCTTGCGATCATACGCAATTTGTTATTGCCTAAACTTCTATCGGGCGATTTGTGACTTGAGGAGATTCCAGGTCAAGAGGATATAATATGAGGTCTTGGGTCAAATTAGGACTATTCTTAAGTTCATATCTTCCTTTATTTCTCATATTTGCAGTTAGAAATTGGCCAAACTGCTTAGCTAATTTTATACTAGTATTTGTTATAATTTATAGTCTCGTATGGGCAGCAATAATTTGGATCACAAAGAAGACCACATTAGAATCGTATAAAGTATTAAAGGTGGACAACAAGGCTAAAGATGCTTTAAGTTACCTAATACCATATATCATATCTTTTGCGAGTTTTGATTTAGCCAAATGGCAAGATATTGGCTCGCTCTTTATTTTACTGGCCATCGTTTTCGTTATTAGTATGCATTCGGAATTGATATATATTAATCCTATGCTTTATATTTTTAAATACAGAGTTTATGATGTAGAAGTATGCAAACCATACCTAGGATGTGAAAATAGCATTAATAAAATCGTATTAATAGCTAATAGGGAAATCAAAAAGAATACAAATATAAATATTAGAGATTTAGAAGGTAATATCATGTTGGATGTGGTTAAATGATGCAAGAGATTATTGCTTATTTAGAAGGATCAAACGCCGAAAAAGTGAAACTATTTTTTGTAATCAGAAATAAAGACCAAAGAACCAGAGAAATCAATTACTATTTGTTGAAATCAATTATATCTACAGAGGTGGGAGAGGAGCTGAAAAATAACGCAATTTCTCAATCAATGGCTATTTCAGAAAAAGGCCTTGCTTCCATAAATTATGGAGATCTACTGAGTTCTGATAGAGATTATATAGAGATAATTAAAGCTGATGACGTCCCGTACATGTTGAGTCTAATAACTGCGACAACTGATACAGAACTAGGAATCATCGATGATTGCGATTTTAATAATGTATGGGGATATATTACTAGAATAGAGAATATAAATCCAAATAGATGCTTATTGCTTTTCAAGAAATCGACTGCATCTAAGCTGCTAAGAAAAGGAAAGTTGGCTGTTGCATTCAGGGGTGGCCAATTTGATAAGATGGATGCACAAGTAATAACATTAGAGAATAATTATGATGCTGCCATCTTGATAAAAGAGACAAGAGATGCGGATAAGAATGTGATCATCTTAAATAGGTCTTTATTTGAAGCCCTTTTCAGTTTTATCGAATATTACCAAAGAGAAGTTGAGAATAAAATTGAAATCATAACTGAGAAAGGTCTATTTGACAATGTTGAGTCTTTGATAAGATTATGTATAAGTGATTCGAGAAAAATAAAAAAATTGGCTAAAATACTTAACGGAGAGTTCTTTAATTTAATAGATAAAACCAAAATAAAAGAGAGTATCATGCCATATGATCTTGATATAAAATTAACTAAAGAAGATAAAATAAAAATAAATGATTCGAATATTTGGGATATACTTCGAATTTTGGATGACGATTGTGTAAAATCCGACATCACAGGAAGCAAATATCTTGCGCACTCGAAATTGAAAATCTAATTCAGCAAGCATTGGGAATGTACTCAGATATTTCTTTCTCTGCCATTCCCACCATGCCTCGGACAAGTCTCTCGGCCAAAACTTATTTCATGCGATCTAATGTCATGAATCCAACGGAGAAATGACCCTTGACTCTAACCGAATCCGAAGTCGAAGAAGCCACCCTCACCTGGCTCGCCTCCCTCGGCTATACCTCCGTCTTTGGCCCCTACATCTCCCCCGAAGAGCCCGCAGCCGAGCGCGTGTTCCTCCAGTCCATCACATCTGAAGTTTTCCCAAGAGGCCATCGCGGCTCTCCCAAACCACATTAACAACATCCAAACATTTTTGTAGTTATAACCCACTGAAATAATGGAGAACCGCAACGAATGGCAGAAATAGATCTCACTCAGGAAGAAGCTGACGCATTGATTGCCATGCCGAAGCAAAAGGCCAACGACGACACTTCATACTATCCAAATCCTGGAGCCTCTCTCGTAATTCCTCTGGTATCCAATGATAAAAAGGAGGACTTCCTGCTTGATATCAGGCGAGGAAGAATTGATCTCAAGAAGGCAACCTTTCAAAATCGCGCCCGGAAAACCATAGTCCTTGTGAGACTCGACCTCAACGGAGCACCCCACAGAAACCCGGACGGGGAAGAGGTCGCCAGCCCCCATCTCCATGTTTATCGTGAGGGCTACGGGGACAAATGGGCTGGCCCCCTTCCTGCAGCCAGCTTCTCAGACGCCTCCGACCAATGGATGACACTGTTGAACTTCATGCGCTACTGCAATATAACAGAACCTCCAGATATTCAGAAAGGGATCCTGGAATGGAAGAGATAAAGAGCCTGATTGGCCAGTATACAGAGTGGCTCAGGAGCAAGACCACGCTCAGACAGGTGGACGACTGGGTGGAAATCACGACTCCCTATCTCGACCGGCACAACGATTACCTGCAGATCTACGCCCAAAAAGAGAACGGTAGCTTTATTCTAACTGACGACGGATACATAATAAACGACCTTCATCAGTCGGGCTGCACTCTGGATACACCAAAGAGAAAAGCGCTTCTATTGATGACCTTGAATGGATTTGGCGTGAAGATTGAGGGTGATCGACTTCTGGTAAAGGCTACGAGAGAAGATTTCTCCTATCGCAAGCACAACCTGCTTCAGGCAATGCTGGCTGTAAATGATTTATTCTATCTGGCTTCGCCTCTGGTGTCCAGCCTTTTTTACGAAGATGTGGTCGCCTGGTTAGATGATAATGAAGTTCGCTATGTGCAGCAGGTGAAGTTCACGGGCAAAAGCGGCTATGATCATCTTTTCGATTTCGTCATACCTAGATCAAAGAGAAAGCCCGAGAGGATCATACAGGCAATCAATCGCCCTGGAAGAGACGAGGCCGAAGCTGTGGCCTTTGCGTGGTTTGATACAAAAGATGTACGCCCTCTGGAGTCCAGGGCTTATGCCATTCTCAATGACTCTGAGCGAGAGGCACCTCCTCCTGTACTCGATGCATTGCGCAGTTACGAGGTCAACCCGATATCCTGGAGAGGAAGGGATGTTATTCTGGCTGAGCTGACTGCATAAAGAGTTTTCATTATCTCAGAATGAGAAAATGCTCTCGGCCAGTTCCCTAACGCCTCATTCAGACAAAACTTATTAGTGTTAGCAGGCTTTGTAGCCACTCGGTGATATTGCCCCTTGCCACTCACTGAATCCGATATAGAAGAAGCCACCCTCACCTGGCTCGCTTCCCTTGGCTACACATCGGTCTTCGGCCCCGACATCGCACCAGAGGAGCCCGCAGCCGAGCGTGAGTCCTTCCAGGAGGTGCTCCTCATCCGTCACCTCGGCGATGCCCTGTGCCGCCTCAATCCCGCGATGCCCTCGGATGCCCTGGAAGAGGCCATACGCAAAGTCACCCGCCAGCAGTCGCCTTCTCTTCTCGTCAACAATCGCGCTTTTCATCACCAGCTCATCAAAGGCATCGATGTAGAGTACCAGAGGAAAGACGGCTCCATCGCCGGAGATCAGGTTCGGCTGGTGGACTTCGAGAACCCGGAGAACAACGAATTCCTGGCCGTGAACCAGTTCACAGTCATCGAGGGCCAGCAGAACCGGCGGCCTGACATAGTAATATTCGTAAACGGCCTGCCCCTGGCTGTCATTGAACTCAAGAATCCTGCGGATGAAGACGCCACAATTCAAACAGCCTTCCAGCAGCTCCAAACATACAAGAACGACATCCCGTCACTCTTCACCTACAACGAGATGCTGGTGATCTCCGACGGTCTGGAGGCCAGAGCAGGGACGCTCACCTCCGACTGGGCGCGGTTCATGCCCTGGAGGACCATCGACGAGAAGGAGATCGCACCCAAAGGCAAGCCGGAGTTGGATGTGCTGATCAAGGGCATCTTCGAGAAGAGCCGCTTTCTGGATCTCATAAAGCACTTCATAGTCTTTGAGTCTGATGGGGAGAAGATAGCCAAGAAGATGGCCGCTTACCACCAGTACCATGCAGTCAACAAGGCAGTAGAGTGCACAGTAAAAGCCTGCAGCCCGCAGGGAGACCGGCGCGCTGGTGTGATCTGGCACACCCAGGGCAGCGGCAAGAGCCTCTCAATGGCGTTTTACGCAGGAAAGATCATCCTCCATCCGGCCATGCAAAATCCCACCCTCGTAGTATTAAACGACAGAAACGACCTGGACGACCAACTCTTCGATACCTTCGCCGCCTGTCAGGATCTGCTTCGCCAGGCACCTGTTCAAGCAGAAGACCGGGAGAACCTGAAAGAGCTTCTCTCTGTGGCCTCCGGCGGCGTGATCTTCACCACCATCCAGAAGTTCTCGCCTGAGGAAAACCGCGAAAAATATCCCTTCCTCTCCGACCGCCGCAACATCATTTTCATTGCAGACGAGGCCCACAGAAGCCAGTACGGCTTTAACTTGTAGGATTGCGAAGGACGAAGCGGGAAGTCCCCATCCTTCAGGGTGGGGATGAAAGCGGAGTCCTTTGCCCTAGTTTGTGCTCTCCAATAACTATTTAAGTTAATAATGCGATACGTATATTTTTGGTAAGTCCAATGAAGTATAAGCTCGACAGGTCTGCGCACTCCGTGTACTCACTCCACTATCACTTGGTAGTAGT
>Ga0074198_1000147_pt1:80000-100949 | contig 100949 bp, 97 predicted proteins | sample EPASupsiteSAE323_FD_64527 | JGI IMG/M metagenome (GOLD analysis project Ga0074198, IMG submission 64527) | Bioremediated contaminated groundwater from EPA Superfund site, New Mexico - Sample SAE3-23 | ecosystem: Environmental > Aquatic > Deep subsurface > Groundwater > Contaminated... | reverse complement strand
AAAAACAGGACACAATTCCTATCCCTAGCCACAACAGCAACCACACAACTCAACAACGGAAAACCAACCACAACAACACTAACCGTAGGAAGCTACACACTACCAACCACCAGCACAGAACAACTAACCACCGAACTTCTATTCAAAGAGGACTATGTGGACTTTGCTCAGCGAATAGTTGAGTATATGAACAGTAACAAAATAGCACCCAGTTATGGAAATGCAAATATTGGGCAAGTTGGTTACAAGTCCCAGATCTACATTTACAGTAGAATACTCAGTTACTACAAGACAAACAAGGTACTACCATCCAATATAGTTGTTAAAACTTGGTCAACTTCCAACATACCAACTACTGGAATTAACGTCACATTTACCATAGATCAAATTGCAGAGACAGCAACTGGTGTCAAAAACAACGTGGAACTTTATAAATACTTACCTGCAACCGCCAATGTTGCAGGGGTAAAGATCAGCATTGCCCAGTTCCTGTATCTAGCTACTAAGGCTACTGCACAGATTAACAGTAAAAACTACAATCCAATAACATTGGAAAACTACAATCTACCCTCCTCAAGCTCCGAGAGTATGAGCAGTGGTTCAATTAGTCTATCGGAGTATGTGGACTTTGCCAGTAGAATAGCTAGTTACATGGTAACCAATAAAGTGGCACCATCTTGTGGGGTGGTGGGTCTGGGATATCTCGGTTACGAGACACAGATTTACATGTTCAGCCAAGTACTGGATTCCTACAAAACAAACGGTGCGTTACCTAGTTCCATCAGTGTGAAACCTTGGATTACAGTGGTTTACAGTATCCCCGCCGAGTATTATGTATATCTTACAGCGACTTCTAATTGCCAGTCTGATAACGCACAGATCATAGCTCTGGCCAACAGTATCACTGCCAGTGCCAGTACACCTTACGAACAAGCCGTGCAAATATTCAACTGGGTAAGGGATAATATTGGTTATTCCTTTTACTACAACACCAAGTATGGTGCAGTTGGAACACTGAATGCCGGAACAGGGAACTGTGTTGATACTTCACACCTGTTAATAGCTCTTCTAAGAGCGAAAAACATCCCCACACGTTACGTGCATGGTTACTGTCGTTTCTCAAGTGGCAGCTGGTACGGTCATGTATGGTCAGAAGTATATGTCAATGGTCAATGGTACACAGCAGATGCTTCCAGTTCAAGTAATACCTTTGGTACTATAAACAGCTGGAACACAGCAACAGCAACTATATATAACAGATACGCATCATTGCCGTTTTAAATATAAAAAACCCCCCTTTTCTTTTTTATTCTTTTTTTTGAAAATTATTTAGGAATTAGATTCACTTTTTTGAATGATTCATTTTCCAAGAATTTATTAATATTAAATTCACATAGATAGCTTTACATAAGTTTTTAGTAGAAATATAAAATTATCCTGTTCATTTTCTCTTAAAATGGTGGAAATTATGAAAATCGCAGTAACTGGAAAGGGAGGGGTGGGCAAAACCACACTGGCAAGTACTCTGGCAGTTATTTTATCAAAAAAATATAAAGTATACGCCATTGACGCCGATCCTGACATGAACCTGGCAGGCAGTCTAGGGATACACAAATCAATAACACCCCTATCCAAAATGAAAGATCTCATTAAGGAAAGAACTGGTGCAGAACCTGGATCATCATTTGGAGAGGTTTTTAAGATGAATCCAACCATATCTGATCTTCCAGAGTCTCTTTCAACCGATTATGGTCCTGAGGGTCGTCTTAAAATACTGATTATGGGCACGGTTGATAAGGGTGGGGATGGATGCGTATGCCCTGCATCAGTGATGTTAAAGGCCATTTTACGAAATCTGATTATTAAAAAAGATGAAATGGTAATCTTAGACATGGAAGCCGGGATAGAACATTTGGGAAGGCGTACTGCAGAGGCCGTGGATATTATGATTATTGTAGCTGAACCTGGACTCAAATCCCTGGAGACAGCCAGCCGGATAAAAAAACTGGCCACAGATATAGGTATCCGGAACGTGGTGGCAGTGATTAATAAGGTCGCCAGTGAGGCTGAGGAAAAGTTTGTGGAAGAAAAACTTAAAGAAATGGATGTGGATGTGTTAGGCAGCATCCCCCGGGATGATCTGGTTGTCATGGCAGATATGGAAGGACTTCCTCTGGTAAATTACCCTGATTCAGCAGCCCTTCAGTCTATTAAGATAATTGCAGAAAATATTTTAAACCATTATCCCTCCAATTAACATATCGATGAAGTTAACAGAATAGAACATTCTTTGTAATAGAATTGCAATATTATTATAATTGCAGATAGTATTCTTATAAAGGATTAGGATGTAAGCAGGTTAAGTCTATAATGAAGGTTAAATCATGAAGATCAAAGCCACCATCACCTTCTGCTATCAGAACGATAAACAAGCAGAAGTTGCTTTCAAATCCTTGCTACCAGATAACATTGGTTTTTTAGAGTCACGTCAGAACCATAATTCATTGGTCTGTACTTTAAAAGGAAAATCACTTAAGACCATTATCTCCACTGCAGATGACCTTATATTCTCGGAGATGCTGGTTGAAAAGGTATTGGAAATTTAAATAAATATAAAGAAGTTTAGTAAGAATTTAAAGTTTAGTAAGAGTATTAACCCCATTATAACTTGAAGGATGTTATAAAATGAAATTCACACTAGAAGGAGAAGTTTTACTCAGTAAAGATGCTGATGAAGCATTAGATAACATTGCCAGCTTCATTCAGCAAGCTAATAATGACCTGTTCCTGAAGGGAGTTGTACCGGATCAAAAAGATGATGCTTCCCAGATTGTGGAGTGGAACCTGGAAGGTAACACCATCCATCTCAAAATAGTCTCCGGTAGACGGGGAAGAGCACATGACGCACTTTTACGGATGAAAAAACCCCTCACACAGCTTTTGGGACCCCAGTACCATATTGGTGTTCGGAAAATAACTGTTAATGATTACCAGATTGAGATTCCATCCCCTGAAATGGTTGATGTCAGCGAAATGCCCTACGTGGATAAAGCTACATTCCAGGATGGGAAAATGGTCATCCAATTCCAGCAACTGGAAGAAGGAGATCTAAGGAAACACGTGGTGGACCGGGTGGTTAAGCACATTATCTCAGAGACTGAGAGAATTTCTACTGAAGACTTAGATGAAGATGCTGATGATATTTTAACACGTCAGGTCACTAAAATCGAACCCGGAACCATAATAGGGCGCAGCACCAAGTTTCCAGTATTTTTTGAAGGAGACCCCACCGAAGAAGCTGCAAAACAGGGTTGGGTTAAGAAGTTCCCTGGTAAGGGACAGTGGTTTTACGGACCCAAGTTCATTGCCCTGCAACGTGCCATTGAGGATATTTTCATGGAGGTTCTGGTGGAAAAACTGGAGTTTTTCGAGTGCATGTGGCCCAAACTGATACCCATCCCAGTGATGAACAAAATGCGTTACCTGGAAGGGCTTCCCGAGGGAATGTATTACTGCAGTGCACCCCGTCGTGACCCGGAATTGTTTAAAAAGTTCAAAAATGAGCTTTTAATTAAAAAGGAAGTTCCCATTGATCGCCTGAAAGATGGTTTGAAGGATCCTTCCTATGTTCTGGCCCCGGCCCAGTGCGAACCATTCTATGAGTTCTTCAGTCACGAAGTTCTGGATGAGAAGGAACTGCCCATAAGACTCTTTGATAAGAGTGGGTGGACCTATCGTTGGGAGGCTGGTGGAGCCAAGGGTTTGGACCGTGTACATGAGTTCCAGAGGATTGAACTAGTCTGGTTAGGTACACCGGATCAGGTGGAGGAGATTCGTGACGCTACCCTGGAGATATCACAGGAACTGGCCAACAAAATGGAGCTGGAGTGGTACACTGAAATTGGTGATGATCCATTCTACCTGGAAGGTCGGAAGGTGGAAGAACGAGGCATAGAATTCCCTGATGTCCCTAAATATGAGATGCGTGTTGTGGTGCCCGGTGCTGATAAAGGAGTAGCAGCAGTTTCAGCCAACGTCCACGGAACCCATTTCACCGAAGGATTCTCCATTAAAGAAACCCACAATCACACACTATGGACTGGCTGTACTGGTATTGGAATAACCAGATGGCTTTTCGGTTTCCTGGCACAGAAAGGTTTTGATAAGGAAAACTGGCCAGATATGGTTCGAGATAGAGTGGGAACTGTTCGAACACCTAAGGTTCTGACTTGGCCTTAAATAGTACCTTAAATAGTACAGTTTAGTGGTTCTACTGAAGAACACTCAGTAGATTTTTTCTTTATTTTTCTAAATTTTATTTAAACGAAGTTTAAACATTTAATTGATAAAATATCATTTTTTATTATTATTAATAATAAAATAAAACTGACAAATTAGGGTAACGATTTCAAATTAGAAATAATAGAAATTTTTTTGAGTGAAAAAAATAATAAAAAAAAGAAGATATAAAAGAAATGTGTTTATTCTTCTTTGGTCTCTTCTTCAGTTAGTTTTTCTGGAACTTCTTCTGTAGGAACTTCTTCAGTAGAAGTTTCTTCAGTAGACTCTTCTACTTCTTCCTTGCGGGTGAATGAGTCCACAAATTCTACTGTAGCAATGTCCATGTTTTCCTGGATATCCCTTGCTATTCTGAATCTGGCCATGGTTATATCCATGTAGGGGCGCTGGTCAAATTTGGCCATTTCATCCATGGCAATGACCACTTTATCATCTTCAATTGTCACCTGGTGTTTTTCAGCATCCAGGTTGGGTTGAGGGTAATGCAGGTCGATCATACTTTTGACCTTTTCAGTGTCATCTTCAATGATCTCCACTACTTTAACCTGGTATTCCAGGTTTTTACCAGCCAGTTCGTGGTTGAAGTCCAGTCTTACGCGGCCTCCACTGACACTCCTTATGATACCAGTGTTTCCTTCTGAAGTTATGGCCATTCCCACTTGTGGTTTTATGCCCTGTTTTTTGAACTCGGACATTGGCACTAACTGGATTAATTGCGGGTCACGTTCCCCAAATGCTTCTTCAGGAGTTAACTGGATGGTTTTTTCTTCACCTGCTCCCATGTCCACCAGTTCGGATTCCATGCCTTTAAGGACATGACCTCCGCCCACAATTATAGATAGGGGTCCGTATGTTTTCTTATCGGAGTGTATTCCATTTTCCTCTGCAATTTCTTCATGAGTTGTGTCAAAGATTTCACCGGTTTCTATAATCTTTCCGGTGTATTCAAGCTTTATAAAGTCTCCATTATTCACTGGCATATCTCTAGCCTCCTGTGTGATATTCTCTTTTTAAATTCTCTTAGCACTTCTTTATTTTTATAGTTTAATATGCGTATGGTTGAGGGGTAATTCTCAATATACTTATGCATAGTGTCCTTATCAATCCGCGCCTCTAATGATGACAAAACCCTTTGTGTGTGGTGTCTGCTGAAACCACGCGCAATACAACTTTTTATTTCGTTTACTGTATTAAATGGCCTTTTGTCAATTATGTTTTCAATGGTACGCTCATCGAGTAGGCTGAGGGATTTGAGATCAGGAACTGTGGCGTTGTTGGCTACATGCAGGATGGTTTCTTCATCCCTAAGCTGGTGCAGTGGTGCTCTACCCTTTTCTATCTCTACTTTTAGGATATTAATGGTCGAGGGAGGTAACATTTCCTCTGCAGATTCCAGCACTCCTGAAACAACTGCTTCTCGAATTATGGTGCCACTTATACCTTCCAGGCGGGGTATGAATATAAATTTATCCTGGAAGTTGAAGCCAATTTTAGTTAAAGATTTTGATAGGGATACAATGACGTAGTTATCCTCATTGAGCCGTCCTTTTAATAAGACTTCCCCATTTTCCATGTCCACCATGCGGTATGGTTTGGGAGCAATGCCTCTTCCCTTACTTATTTTCCCCAGTAGAATTTCAAATTCTGGATCTCTCTTGTATCCTCGGGGGATGTAATCCGTGTCCAGGGCTTGGAATGTCTTGGCAAGGCAGATGGAGTACTGTCCAGATCCCATTATACCCATAGGGGGACCTTCAATCACAATATCAGCACCAACCGCAATTGCTGCTTCTGCACGTGCCTGTCTGGTCATGATGTAGGGCAATCCTCTTCCACTGCGTTCAAATAGTCCGGGGACTACTGCTACGAATATTCCCTCTGGAACCTTTTTTTTAGCCTCCAATAGGCAGTGCAAATGACCTTTGTGCAAGGGATTGTATTCTGTGAAATCAGCTAATATTTTAGTGCCAGATGGATCTGATTCAAACTCTTTAGACTCAGACTCTTTATATGGAGGTTGTAACCTCACATCTTCCAGAAATTGTTTCCTATCCCTGGCAATAATTTCTTTAACTAAACTTTCCCTGGAAGACATGGCACCCACATTAAATTTATTGTTATCATTATGGTTATATGATTATCCTTACAGATCATAGATTAGAGAGTATGGCTGATATCAATGAACTGACTAACCCTGAATGTTGGAGGGAATTTTTACCAGTTAAAGTTGTATAGGTAAAATATATAAATACCCCTATTTATCCCTGTTGAATCTCCCGCTTGATTATCATTCGAATTTGGAGTAATTTCAGACGATAACTTTAATGTTACCCAATTATTTAAAAGGATAGGCGTTATGTATGCTGGATTTGTGTTTAACCAACTGTAAACTGGAAATAGGTGCTGAAAAGGTTTGTTTAGGAATTAAGGATGGGAAGATAGTTTCTATTAAAAAATTACCATCAAAGGCCCATGAAACAATTGATCTTACAGGTAAACTGGTTCTTCCAGGACTTATCGATGCCCATGTTCATTTCAGAGACCCCGGACTCACCATTAAGGAGGATTTTTCCACAGGAAGTGCTGCTGCAGCTGCTGGGGGTTTTACCACCGTAATGGACATGCCCAACACAATTCCACCCACTAACACCCCCCATGACTTCAGGGAGAAAATGGGGATCGCCGGTCGGAAGAGTCTGGTGGACTTTGGCCTACATGCAGGTGTTGCCGATCTATCCAATATGGGGGAACTTGCCAAATTACGGCCTGCGTCTTTTAAGATCTTCATGGATCTAGTGGATGATGACTTTTTAATGGATGCTTTCAGCAAGATAAATGGAGTTTCCGGAGATCATCTGATCTCATTACATGCTGAAGATCCACAAGTGGTTAATCAGTGCACCCACGAGATGAAAATGAAGGGATCCAGTCCGGAACTATATGCTGAAGCTCGTCCTCCCCAGGCAGAAATTGAAGCAGTTGTCTCAGCTATTTCACTGGGAAATAAGTTCAACCAAAAAATACATTTTTGCCATGTGAGCACCAGAAAATCTCTAAAACTCATCGATGAGGCCAAAAAGGCTGGATCAAAAATAACATCTGAAATTACTCCCCATCATTTATTTCTGGATTCGGGTTGCCTGAAAACATATGGTAATCGGACCAAAACCAACCCTCCCCTGCGTGATAATGAAAACCGGTTGCAGGTTAATGATTTAAATTATATTGACATTATAGGCACTGATCACGCACCCCACACCCTCGATGAAAAGAAAAAGGATGTTTGGAATGCTCCTCCGGGTATTCCAGGATTAGAAACCACTCTTCCCCTACTTTTAACCCAATTAAACCAGGGTAGAATAACTGTTGGAAATATTAAACGGTTGTTGTGTGAAACCCCTGCAAAAATATTCAATATCCCCCATAAAGGTTTCATAAGAGAGGGAATGGATGCTGATCTGGTTGTGGTAGATTTGAAGAAAGAAAGTGTTATTGATCCTGCTATTTTCCAGTCTAAAGCCAAGTATTCTCCATTTGAAGGTTTTCATGTTCAGGGAGTGCCAGTTATGACTATGGTACGTGGACAGAAAGTTATGGAAAAAGGTTATATTCTTGATAACCAGGGAAAATGTATTTATGCTTAAGAAAATTTATTTATTTTTGCATAGAAGCGTTTTACTGACTTGAATTGATATTTAAAAAAAGAAATAAATAAAAAAAATGGGAAAAATAATCCCATTATTTTTTTCTCAAAGTAACTACAGATAGACCTGTCACGAGAATTATCAGTGCCATTATCAGTGTAGGTATAGGCATACCCGTATTTTGCATCCCTATGGTGTTGTTTTCCGGTTGTGGTTGTTCTCTTACGTAAATAGCTGCTGTTGCATTCCTTTGATCCAGTACTGGATCAAAGGATGCAGTGTATACATGGGCGTGGTTTTCGATTGGCCCTAACTTTTCAACTCCCACAGTTAGTATTAGCTGAGCTATTGTGTTTGCCGGTAGGTTTCCAATGGCCCATATACCTGTTTCAGGGTTGTATGACCCGTAATTAGCTATGGATCCAATGTATATGAGTCCCGTAGGGAGTTTATCAAGAACGTAAACATCTATAGCAGTATCCGGTCCCCAGTTTTGCACTATGAGGGTGAAGTAGATTGTTTCATGGAGATACGGTTGTGGATTACTGACTGTTTTTTCAATGGTTACATGGGATGTTTGGATGTCATTATAAACTGATGCTGTTTTCCTACCCGATGGGTCTGTTTCTGATGAGGTTCCGGCAGTGTTGTTCATGCCTTGTGTAGCGTTTGAAATTACAGTGCCGTTAATCCATATGGTTACATTCTGTCCAGGTGCCAGCCTGTCGATTATTGGGGTTATATTCAAGGGATTGGTGTAGGCTGTCCATGGTATTCCAGTTGATGTGGAGTAGTACGTGTTCTCCAGCAAGTCTGGTATGTAATAATCATCAAAGTTCACATTCAGGGCATCAGATGGCCCTTCATTGGTTATTACTATAGTGTAATGGATTGGATAACCTCTTACTATGTTGTTTACATCTGATCCCTCTGTTTGAGAAGTTTTTGTAATGTTCAGGATGGTTAGGGTGTTTATCCCTGTAGTGGTGTTGTCGGTTAGGTTTCCAGTTAGATTAGTGGCATTACTGGAGACGATCACGGTGTTGTTAATGAGTCCTGTGGCATTGGATGGTACTAATCCCCTTAGATATATATAAACAGTCTGAATAGCATTCACCTTTGGGAAGACATATTCATAAGGAGCCAACCAGACATTCCATGTTACATTATCCAGACTATATTCCTGACTGGTTAACCGTGGATCAAGTGTATCACTCACTTTCACATTCAAAGCATCACTGGGACCATAATTAGTTATCGTAATTGTGAAAACTAATGGTTCACTCTGACCAGCAGTAACCTCCACAGGAGCAGATTTAATCACATTCAAAGCACTGATAGTATTAACCACAGTAGTAGTATTATCCGTCAAATTACCAGTTAAGTTAGTCTCATTGCTGGAAACAACCACAGTATTATTAATAAGACCCAAAGCACTAGACGACACCCAACCACGCAGATACAGATACACGATCTGGGTGGCATTCACTCGACTAAATATATATTCATAAGGATCATTCCAGATGCTCCAGTTGATATTATCCAGGCTGAATTCAGGGTTAGTCAAGCGTGGATCCAGAGTATCACTCACTTTCACATTCAAAGCATCACTGGGACCATAATTAGTTACTGTAATATTAAACACAATCGGACCACTCTGACCGGCTGTAACCTCTGCAGGGGCAGACTTGGTCACATTCAACACACTGGTAGTGTTAACCACAGTAGTAGTATTATCCGTCAAATTACCAGTTAAATCGGTGGCATTACTGGAAACAAACACTATGTTATTTATCAATCCCAATGCGTCAGATGGCGCCCATCCACGCAGATACAGAAACAAGGTTTGGGTGACATTCAACCGGCTGAACACATAATCGTAAGGATATGACCATGGACTCCAATTAATACCATCCAAACTATATTCATGGCTTGTAAGTCTATTATCCAGAGTATCACTCACTTTCACATTCAAAGCATCACTGGGACCATAATTGGTTACCATGATTGTGAAGACCAACGGTTCACTCTGACCCGCAGTAACACTCTCCGGAGCAGACTTAGTCACATTCAACACACTGATAGTGTTAACCACAGTAGTAGTATTATCCGTCAAATTACCAGTTAAATTGGTGGTGTTACTGGAAACAACAACTGTATTGTTAATGAGACCTAGTGCACTGGATGGTACCCATCCACGCAGGTAAAGGTGTAATGTTTGTGAGGCGTTAATCCTGTTGAAGGTGTATTCAAATGGACTATCCCATATGAACCAGTTCACATTGTCCAAACTGTATTCCTGGCTGGTTAACATTGGATCAAGTGTATCACTGACTTTTACATTAAGGGCATCACTAGGACCGTTATTGGTCACAGCGATTGTGTAGATAAGTGGACTGCTTTCTCCAGCAATAACACTTTTTGGTGCCGTTTTAGTTACATCCAGTGTGGCTAAAGTTTCCACATTGTTTTGTACTGTGTTTGAAGTCACATTATTGGGGCTGGTTGAACTATTGGCGGTTGCATTATTGAGGATGGTTGTTCCGTTAGGTGTGGATGCATTCACGGTACTGTTTATCATTACCCAGAACACCTGACTCACATTCATTGGCCCTCCAATAATGTTTGTGACATCTAAAACCAGGGACCCAGTGAATATAGTCCATCCACTCCAGCTAATTCCATCAATACTGTACTGATAGTAAGTGTTGGTTAACCAAGAGGACAATGAGTCATCCCTTATAATCACATTCCTAGCCACACTTGGACCAGTATTGGTTAAAGTTAGGGTGTAAATCAGATTATTTCCAGCGATCATTGCGCCGGTTGGGTTGTTTTCTTTTACCAGTGCTAGTTGTGAACTCTGGGTTACGTTAGTTGTGGCTGTGCTGTTGTTGTTATCGGGGTTGGGGTCTGTAGTATTTGAAGTTACATTGGCAGTGTTGTTTATGATTCCAATTGGCGCTATAGGGGAAACTGTAGCCCTTATTCGTATATTGACTAAATTTCCAGAGGTGAGGTTTCCGATGAGTATACTCCAGGGGTTAGTGGTTATGTTAGTCCATGTTCCATAGTTCAATGAGTACTGGGGATTGGTTAGGTATCCAAACCATGGATTTGAGAAAATATCGTTTAACGTTACATTCTGTGCTGTGTCCGGTCCCAGGTTGGTGACTGTTATGGTATAGGTAATCTGTTCCCCCGCATTAACCTGAACATCTCCTTCTTTTTGAACCTGGAGATCTGCTCCAATAACGTGTATCTGGGTGCTGTTGTTGGTGGTGTAATTTCTTCCATCAGTAGGAAGTGAGGTGTAGTTCAAATTGGCTGTGTTGGTGATGTTTCCCCCAGCCAGCAAGTAGTTGTTGTCCACTGTGCAGTTGAAGAGTAGGGTGGCACTGTTGCTTATCAGTGTTAAAAGGGGTGATGTGAAGATTAGAGTATCTCCCACAATATTTAAACTCCAATCAGATGGTAAAACAGCAGAACCCACAACATAATGGAGGCCTGTGGGGATTACATCGGTTATTGTAATATTATACGCATTAGAGGTGCTGGAAGAGGTGTGTGTAACATTAATTGCATAGGTGAACTCTTCTCCAATATTCAAGCTGGTTTTGCTTGGTGTTTTGGTTATCTGCAGGTTGGGTTCAACCACGTGCACTGTGGCTGTGTCTGATCCTCCATTTACACTCTGCCCAGTTTGATTATTGTAGTATAATGTTGCGTTGTTAATCAGGTTCTGTCCATTGTAGTTTCCAGTGACATTCTGAACCATGACTGTGTAGTTTAAGGTTATATTCCCTTCCTGGATGATAGTTACATTTCCAAAACTGATCTGGTAAGTGTTACCACCGAGATAGGTTACCACGAACTGGCTAACATTAACACCAGGGGTGATGGTGTAGGTAAATCCACCGACTCCCCCATTTACTCCCAGGCCACCTGGTAGAACATCGATAATCTTAAGTTCAATTGTGCTTCCAGTTGGTAAGTTTATGGTAACAGATTCTGTGGCGGTTTCTCCTATGGCACGATTCACAGTTTCAGTTCCATTAACTGTTTTGGACACACGTGGTGCTCTAGTGGTCACCAGAGCTGTTGCTGTGGCATTTATATTATTAACAGGGCCTGCTGGTTGTGTGGGGTCTCCAGTTCGCTCACCAGTACTGGTACCTGGATCACCATGTGTGGCATTGTTGGTACCGTGGGGACCGGGTAGTGTGGTTCCAGTGACATTCACCGTGTTATTTAAAGTGGTGTTAAACACAACTTCAGGTTTGACTGTGACATTGTAGGTTATATTGAGGTACTGAGTCTGGTTGAGTTTGTTGACCACAATGTAGATCATGTCTGCAGTGGAGTAGTTTGTGAAAATTATGGATGGGTCGCTGAGTGTAATGATCATGTGGAGGTAATCCATGGTGAAACCATTCATTGGATCAATTATGATCAAATCATAAACAGGAGCACCGTTGGTGATGTTGTTGTTTCGGATCTGTATATTGAAGGTTGCTGTGTCTGAATCAGTTAATATGGTCTGGTTTGCTGTTTTGGTGGATGAAATCTGGGGAACAATAACGTTAAGGATGTTTGGACATACTCCAGTCACATTGCGATTTCCGCCAGTGGCATTGGTAAAATTCAGCGTTGCGTTGTTGGATATCTGTGTTCCTGCCTGATTTCCAGCAATATTGAGAACCGTGGTGTTAAAGATTAAGGTTATAGTTCCATTTTTAAGTCCCAGACCTCCCATATAAGTTACATTACCCAGGTAGAAAGTTAAGGGTGAAAGTGAAGTGGGGTTGATGGTTAAAAATTCATCAAATGAACTTCCAAAGTCAAATCCAGAAGCTATGATGTTGGCATCGCTTCTTTTAATAAATGCAGTTCCGGCATTATATCCTAAATTAGATAATAAATCATCAATTAAGGATACGTTGAATGTTTCACCTTCTGGGACTGTTAACACAACCTGATATGTTACCACTTCTCCCACCATCACATTTGGTGTGGTGGAATCCGGTTCAGAAGTGTTGATTACAGTTTTATTAATTCCGGGTGTAACTGTGTTGATATTCACCACGTTGGATTTGTTGGTGTAATTTCTGGCATTATCATATCCTACAGGCATGGATGAGAATGAAATATTAGCCTGATTCTGGAACACAGAACCAGTTGGAACGTTACCATTCACCAGAACTGTGAAAATGAAGGTTAACACATCTCCCGGATTGATAACTGTACTGCTAAGAGAACTGATAATCACTGTACTACCGGCTGTGAAACTGAAACCAACAGGGAAGGATACTAGATTGATTGTTGATGAGTTAAATAGCACTGTATCCAGAACATCAATTAAATTCATCTGATAAGCTGGTGAAGTTCCATTATTGGTGACGGTTAAAGTCACAGTAACCAGGTCTCCACCATCAACAGTGGTGGGTGTCACATTCTTGTTGACTGTTAGTTTAGGCTCGACAATGGTGGTATTTACTGAAGTGATGAAGGGTGGTCTGGTGTTTTCTGTCCAGTTGAGTGCTGCATTATTGGTTTTTGTGGTGCCATTTATGTTGCTGGTATGGTTTAGTACTGTGACATTAAACAGTAAGTAAAATGTGTTATTGGTGGTTGTACTGTTCGTGATTCCATTAAAAGCGAATATAATATTCTGACCGCTTCCAGAAACTGATAATGTTCCTAAAGTACCGGCAAACCCTGTAGCATCCAGGATGTACTGGCTTGCATTGTAACTGAATCCAACTGGTAACAGATCAGTGATGGTTAGGTTGGTCTTCAATCCCTGAGGTAACGTGACCAGGATTTTATAAGTGACTACTTCCCCTATAGTCAAGTATCCTGTGTTTCCGTGTATGGTGGAGTCTTCAACAATTTTGGTTATCTTCGGATCTCCAGTTCTAACCACCGCCCATCCAGAGTCCGTGTAGTTGCGGCTGTCTGGATCAGGAACTCCCCCCACCCATGGCATTGACCAGTAAGTGGCATTGGCTGTGTTATTGTAGACCGGTCCAATGTATGGTGTTTCTAGGGCAGTTATGTTAAAGGTGAAATTGAGTGTTTGACCCTGGTTGAGGTTTCCTCCAGTGTAAGTTAAAATTCCAGTTAAAGGATTGTAATTGAATACAAACCCAGATGGAGTGGAAACTTCCACCACACTATTTAAATCGAATATCTGACTGGCTCCTGCCAGTGAATCAGTTATGATTACATTATAAGCGGTCGACCTTGCATTGGAACGAGTATTACTTACCTGAATTGTTACGGTAGTTGTTTGCCCTCCTTCAATAGTGTTGGGGTTGAAACTTTTAGTTACTGTTAACCATGGTTCAACAATAAAAACGTTTGCCGTATCCGTTTTCGGGGTGTGACCTGTATTGTTCCAGTCCATGGTTGCGGTGTTGGTTCTGGTTCTGGAGTTGGTGTGAGGTGGGTTAGCAGTTGAATTATTTGCCATGAGTACTGTGAGATTAATGTAGAATGTGCTGTTATTTGTGGTGTTGGTAAGTCCTGTGAAAAGGAAATGTAGGTTGTTGTTTATCTGGGTAAAGCTTAAGGGTGCCAGTATTCCATTGAAACTACTTATATCCAGTGCATGTGAAACATAAGTCAATCCAGCAGGTAATACATCCCGGATATAAATATCCATTATCTGCCCTGCAGGTAGAGTAACCGCGATTTGGAAGAGCCCTGTTTCCCCTATTGTTAGATTGGATCCTGAACTTATCCCATCAATTGATCCTATATAATTTTTCTGGAAGTCAACATCCCGTACCTGTACTGATGCATTGTCAGAGAAGTGGGATTGATCAACTCCAGGATTTCCAACATAATTTGGACTTTCAGGCGGGGTTAACGATGTAAATTTGGTGATGTTGACTGTGTTGTTGATTATCTGTCTGGGGTATACTGTGCTATTTAAGGTGGCATTATAGGTTATTATTATGGTGCTGTTGGTTCCATTAACTCCATAGATAGGATATAATGAACCGAAATTCAAACCAGTGCTGGTGAAAAGGTCCATAAGGTTTAAACCAGTGATTGTTACCCCATTAAGGTAACTAGCAGTGATACCACTGATTGATGATATGTATCCCGGATTGGATGAGAGAAGATCATCTGTGACCATTACATTGTAAGCAGGAGCATTACCACTGTTATTAATGGTTATGGTATAGGTAACCACATCACCCGCCTGTAATCCAGTGGTGGGTGTTGCAGTCTTGTTTATACTAAGTTCTGGTTCTCCAGTTTTCAAAGATACTATCCGATTATCACAGAACGTTTCCCCTGGACTGTTTTCATAGTTGATATTCAGGAGATTGGTGAGCCAGAGGCCATCGGCCATTGGATCTCCAGTGGCGGTGAGGGTGAATAATATGTGAACAGTTGAATTGGGCTGGGTGGCATTGTAGACATTACCATATTGGAAGGTGATGGTGTTCTGGGTGACATCCACAATCAGTGTAGGTATCACACCAGTTAAACTACTTAAGGTATCATCTTCACCTAACCTCCACTGCCCAGCAGCGGGTATTACCTGACTAGTGTTCTGTGCCTGGCCGGTGGTAAACTGGGAAGCCCTCAGCAAAGGTATGGGCAGGTAATCAATTAGATTAAAGTCGTGCAGATTACTGGTGGGAACATCTATCAATAAGGAGAAAGTCACAGTGTCTCCAGGTTTTACCAAATAAGGAGCAACAGGATCATTTCCATTAATTTTAATTATGTCTTTTGATGGTGTGGGCGCCACAATTACAACCTGACTTCCACTGCTATCCTCTATTTGACTGCCATTCTGAGTTAACGCCGCATCAGCAACCACTACATTATTTATGAGGTCATTGGAAACTATTGGATGTGGAGTTGGTGGTGTCACTCCTTCATAGTATTCATTGATGCGGGCCCAGAAAGTTAAGTTTCCAGTGGTTGCCCCGTAGTTTGTTCCAGTATAATTTCCACCTTCAACAATACCACTGTACCCATTATCAATAAGTATTCTGGTGACATTGAATACTAGATAGGTAATTCCAGTGGTGGAATTATGGTAATAATAGAACTGGTTAGGGTTGGTTAAATTGACAAAAAGATTACTGATATAAATACCTGGAAGGTGTAAATTGAGTCGAGGGTTGTAAGTTAACGAATTCAGGAAACTCTGACCATCACCCAGTACATCATAGAGTACTAGGTTGTTTATTGAGAAATAATCTGAAACCTGGAAGTTGAGTGTGTATCGCAGTATATCTGTGGGTCGGGGTTGTATTGGGTCCGTGCTCTCATCATTGACACCTTTCTGTATGGCAAGTGGTTTTAGGATAAGGGTGTAATTATCAGCAGATGAAACATTAATATTGGTGTAATTTCCAGTAACACTGGCAGTGTTAGTGGCATTAACCCAGGTTCCTGTATTTGGATCCAGTACGTACTGGGAATTATTATCGAATTTTGGAGCATAAACTCGATAGATGATAGTTTTATCAGAACCGAGTACTCCGGTGATATTGCTAAAGTGTATCCACAGTAAACCACCTGGGGTGCTGGTGGATGGTTGCTGCACTATACTGCCACCATCAGCATCAACAATTTGCACGAACTGCAGGTTTCCAGGAAGTAAGTCTTTCACGTTGATATCAGTGACTGTCTGGCCATTGGCCACATCAACAGTGAGGGTATAATCCCAGGGATAATTGGAACCAGTGGCAGTTTCATCTTCATGGGGGGCAACTATGTTCTTAATGATCTTGATTACTGTAGGAATTACTGGGGTTATAGTTTCATTCCCTCGAATGGGTGTTGTGCCAGTTTCATTGGCACCAAACCTGAATACAGGATAGGCTGTGATATTGAGAGGTAATCCTAGGGTGGAATTACCATTTAGTAGTGCATTGATTTGGAGGACTGCACTTGGCTGACCAGTGGTGAAACTGCCCAGTGGATACTCAATTATGTAAAGACTGTATCCAGGAGTTCCAGTCACGATTAGTCCAGATAGTGGATCGATTAGTGTACCACTTAAGGGGAATGTTCCTACAGAGGTAACACTCACCGGTGCCCCCAGGAAGTTGGCGCTCTTGAACTCTATCTCCGGAGGTAAGATCAACTGGACTATGGGGCCAAAACCAGTTTCATTACCATTGTTGTTGAAAGTGAGTGTGAAGTTAAAACTTTCGTTTAAAAATTGTTCTCCAGGGGCATCAATGGATAAAGTGGGTTCAGGGCCCAGCTGGAAGTTCGCCCATCCATATAAATTCAGGTCAGATGGGTTGGAACTGAGTTCAGTTGTCACCAGTTTTCGGAGGGTCATGTGTCCGGGATAACTGGCAGTGACATAGAATCTTCCTTCATTACTTAGAACGTTAAGTTCGTAATGTCCAGTGGTGTCAGTGGTGGTCTGGGAAAGGGTAGAACCATTGATAGAAGTTACAGTGATATTGACTCCCTGGAATGGACTTCCATTGGTACAGGTAATCACATTACCACTGATTATATTAGAATCGGGAAAAAGAGAAGAATTTGAAGATTCAAGAACATTTGAGTCATTGGTGTAGTCTTGGATTGATATCTCTGAAGTTAAATTAGTTGAATTTGTTAAATTATTCAGGGTTGTTGAATTGTTATTTGAAATCCCGTCAACGTTTTCTGCAGCTGAAACTATACCACAGGTTAAAAAAATTGCCAAAATAATTATAAAAGATAGTCCAACTTTATTTTTTTTATTCCCCATAATAATCATTCCACTACCAATAATTGAAAAATGTTCATTTATAATATTGCCATAGATATTGTTCGTAAATTACAATATTGATTTGTTATTATTATATTGGATTTACTAATATAAATCCATATCTACGAACTGTTCGTATTTTTTAGTAGAATATAATAAAGAAAGTTTATGTGTTGAGTATGTGTTGAAAAAAACTCAAAATTAAGACAAATGAAAAAAAAACTGTTTAACACGACCTTCAATAAATGATGCAAAGAATATAATAAAAATTTTTAAAATGAATGCAAAAAAATAGTAAAAAATTAGCATTACAAGATGTTTCAATTAATACGCTATTTAATAAAATTATGTTAGTGATTACTTAAATATATGAATATAATTATAATTATGAATTCCATTAAAGTTTTCATAATAACAGCAATAACAACAAAAATCAATCAGGAAAATATATCACACAAACGGATGTATACAAATATTATGGAAACACATATCTGAAATTAATATATGGTGTATTAAATTAAAAAAGAGGGGAAACATGTGCGAATCAACTGTTTACGATACTAAAGGGATTAAACTCATGGATGATGTGATTCACATGAAAATCTATGGGGACAGAATAGAAATGGTGGATATTTTGAACCAGGGAATGACTGTAGAAGGGCAAATAGTTGAATTAGACTTGGATAAACATAGTATTTTCGTGGAAGTGGATGAAAAGGGACTAATTAAATAGAATAAAAAATTAACGCAGGAATTTATAACTATTTTTTAAAAGTGTATCTAATTATACTTATTTTTAAATTATCTATTCTTTAAACAATTTTTGAATCCGTATTATTCTTAAAATTAGGTGGATCTTAGAATTTAAATTCATCTTATTCTTAAAATATCTGAATCTTAGAATAATTCTAGAAATGGAGTTTAGAACTAAAAATAAAAAAGAGGGGTGGATATTCTCCACCAAAATTTGTTTTTTTTAGACGTTTTTGAACCTATTTAAGGGAAAATGCTTCGTGTGGACAGGCTGTTATACACTGGTCACAGAGTATACAGAATCCTTTGAGTGGTACCTTTTCGTCGGGGGTTAGTTTCAGCATGTCATATGGGCATACTTCCACACAGTCACCGCACTCATTACACTTATCAGGACTGAACTGTACTCTGTTCCGTTTTACAACTTCACCATCAATGACTTTATCCATTTCCACCAGTTGAAGTGCTCCTTCTGGGCAAGCAACGGTGCATGCTCCACAACGAGTACACATAGCCAATGAAGGTTCTCCACTGACTTCAATGTCTCCGGGAACTTCCATTCCGGTGTTAGTAACCACCCTAATAGCTTCGGTTGGACAGATACGGGCACATGCTCCAACATATTCACATTTGGATTCATCCCATACTAATCCTTCTTCAGAAGCAGGTTTAGCTGGTCCCAGTTTAACATCCAGGTCAATGGCATCTACTGGACACAATTTTTCACATAATCCACAGTAGGTACAAATTTCCGGTAGTTCCACTGTTAATGAAGAGGCTTTGGGTTCTATGAAGTCGCCAGGACAGGCTTCTACACAAACATTACAGCCAATACAGGTATCTTCATCCACTTCGAACTCGTTGAGTTCTTTGGTCCGTTTTTCTGGTTTTTTACCAGATATAAACACCGCATTCCATGGGCAGGTCTGTGAACAGACTCCACATTTGATACAGGTGTCCTCATCAATGACTATGCTTTCTCCCACTTCAGGGAGTGTGATGGCATCCACAGGACATTCATCCACACACATACCACATCCAACACAGTCAACAATGTAAATAGGACCGGTGATGTTTAAGTCCATCTTTTTAGGTTCTTTGACTCCTTCCACTCCAATGACTTCTACTGGGCAAATGTTTGCGCACTGTTGGCACATAACACAGTAGCCCTGTAGAGGTATGGTCTGCACTTTACCTGCCTCTAGTTTGAGGATCTGGGGTGGGCAGACTTCTACACAGTCACCGCACTCATTACAGAGTTTGGGGTTGAAGGTAACCCTAGTCTGGGTGTTGCCAGATTCGTCAATAGCTAGCTCATCAGTTTTAAGAGCACCGGTAGGACAGATATCCACACATTTAGGTGCTCCTCCACAAACGTCACAGTAAATAACGTCTTCTGGAGATACAGTGATGGCTGCAGTTGGACAGGTACCCTGGCAGGCCCCACATCGAATGCAGTCTTCCTTGTTAACCACTATCATCTTTATTCACCCTTTTAGAAATATTTAAATTCTCTTAACGAGATGACCTTCGCTGTCGTACACTTCAAGGGTGGCAAGTCTCATTTGACTGTCGATTTCGTGGGTTGCACAGGATAGACATGGGTCGTAGGCCCTTATTACCATTTCCATTAGGTTGAAGATCTTATCGTCTACTTCTACTCCTGGTTTTATGTAGTCTTGGGCAACTTTCTGGATACCCATTTCCATAGCAGGGTTGTTCTGGATGGTTGCAACTACAATATTTGCTTTGGTAACCAGTCCGTTTTCGTCACAAGCGTAGTGGTGGGTTAGTGTTCCTCGAGATGCTTCTACAATACCTACACCTTCACCAGCAGTTCTTTCCAGAGCATCTGGGAATTTCTGTCCAGATAAATCTCCTTCCAGAGCATCAGCTGCACATTCTGAGGCTGCGAGTAACTCTATGAGTCGAGCCCAGTGGAAGAGTAATGGTTCCTGAGCGTATCCAAAGAGGCCTCTGAATTCGTTCAATGCTTCCTGCGCTAGTGGTGCGACATCAGGCATTTTATCAGCCACGTTAAGCCTTGATAGAGGCGCTACACGGTATATTCCATCAGGATAGCCCAGATCTTTGATGTATGGGAATTTTAACCAGGAATATGGTTTAACTTTTTCAGCAATGTAGTCCAGGTAATCGGATGGGGCAAATTCAGCGTACTGGTTTCCTTCTTTGTCTTTCATCCGGACATTACCATTGTACATGTCCCATACGCCGTTGTTAACCAATCCAGTGTGATAAGTTTCCACATAACCTAAGGTTTTCACCAGGTCCAGGTTTTCTTCGAAAATTGGTTTAGCCAGTTCAAGGGTGGCTACAGATAATTCCACGTTCCTCTGAGCCTTTTTTAGAAGGTCTTTCTGAGTTTCATCATCCAGACTGGTAGAGATACCACCAGGAGTGGAGGATGTTGGGTGTATAGGTCGTCCACCTGTGGCTTTAATAATATCTAAAGCATTTCTTCGGAGTTCAATAGCTTGTAGGGCTGCT
>Ga0074198_1000147_pt1:65000-77500 | contig 100949 bp, 97 predicted proteins | sample EPASupsiteSAE323_FD_64527 | JGI IMG/M metagenome (GOLD analysis project Ga0074198, IMG submission 64527) | Bioremediated contaminated groundwater from EPA Superfund site, New Mexico - Sample SAE3-23 | ecosystem: Environmental > Aquatic > Deep subsurface > Groundwater > Contaminated ... | reverse complement strand
AACCAATCTTTCAACTACTGAAAGGGTAAAAAAAGGATTTGGAGTTAGTTTCCAGAACCCCCCCTCTATCAGAGGAGTGCGACTTGGTGATCTTTTAAAAATCGAACACGGGGAAAAGGATGCTGATAAAGAGCTCAGTCCTAAAATGATGGATCTGGTCCGTAAACTCAAGTTCGATGAGAAGTTTTTGGAAAGAGATGTTAACCTTGGTTTTTCCGGAGGAGAAGTCAAACGATCGGAGATATTACAATTATTAGCCCAGGAACCTGACTTTATAATGTTTGATGAACCAGATTCGGGTGTGGATATCGAAAATGTAGAGCTCCTGGCTGAGGAGATCAATACTCTCCTGGATAAGGGCAAAAAACCAGGTCTTCGGGAAAAATCAGGGCTCTTAATAACTCATCTTGGTTACATCCTTAATTTCGTGGTTGCAGACACTGCTCACGTGCTTATGGATGGTAAAATTGCCTGTTCAGGAAACCCAGCTGAGATTATTGAAGATATAAGAAAAGAAGGATTTCACGGGTGTGTGGAATGTTGCAAGATACAGTAAAGCGTGCCGAGAAAGCTAAAGAAAAAAAAGCACTCTATGGTGAAGATATTGACCTAGAAAAGTTCATCAAAGAGGAAGCTGGTGAACATGAACAGGTTTCCCGAGCAAGCGAAGTTCCCAAAAAGGTAAAGGAGACCCTCCTGAAGGTGGGAGTAGATCCCAATGAAGAGGAAAGATCAGGTACATTCGTCCAGGTAGATCAAAGCGGAGTATGTACTACTTGTGCTTCCGAGTCTGTGGAAATAATGGGTATGAATGTGGCTCTGGATAAATATGGCTGGTTAAAGGATTACATGTGGAAAGCTGTAGCAGTTGATAGTGATAAATACACCGCACAAACAGCTTTACGAGAAAGAGAACAGGGTGGTAGTGGAGGATATTTTATTCGATCCCTGCCCGGCTCTAAAGAGGTATTCCCACTCCAGGCTTGCATGTTCATTGGTGATGAAAAGGTTATGCAAACTGCACACAACATTATCATTGCCGAAGAAAACTCTGAATTACACATCATAACCGGATGTGCAACAGGAGAAGATGTTACCTCTGCTTTACACGTAGGAGTTTCCGAATTCTACCTCAAAAAGGGCGCTAAAATCACTTTCACCATGGTGCACAACTGGGCAGAACAGGTTGATGTACGCCCCCGTACCGGTGTAATGGTAGGAGATGATTCAACTTACATCAGTAATTACATCCTCACCAGCCCTGTCAGGAGCATACAATCTTATCCAACTGCCTACTGTACCGGTAACAATTCTAAGGTTGTTTTCCAATCTATACTGGGTGGTCAGAAGGAGTCAGTCTTGGATATGGGTTCACGGGTTATCTTAGAAGGTGAGGGTTGCAGCACTGAAATGATCTCCCGGTCTGTTTCCAAAGACCAGTCCCAGATTTATGCCAGAGGCCACCTGGCAGGAAGGGCCAAGAATGTTAAAGGACACCTGGAATGCCATGGACTGGTTTTATCAGACGATTCAATGATATACGCTGTACCGGAACTGGAAGGTTCCTCCACGGAACTGGAACTATCCCACGAAGCTGCAGTAGGTAAAATTGACGAGGCAGAAGTGCTTTACCTCATGTCCCGAGGTTTAAGTGAAGAAGAAGCAGCATCCATGATTGTCAGAGGATTCCTGAGCATTGATATAGCTGGTCTTCCACCAGAACTGGCTGCTGAAACCAAAAAAATGATGGATCAAAGCTTAAAAGGAATGTGAGGCCTTAACAAGACCCTTACATTATTTTTTTTATTTTTAGTTTATTAATCTATATTTTTCAGTTTTTCACATCATAAAATTAAAAAATCCCCTTTAAAGAAAATGAAATGAATTAAAAATATACTAAAAAAACTGGATATAATATTCTGGATATAAGATTAGGGGTTTTATTCTAAGGGGGTTTTATTCTAAGGGATAATAGAGTCTGAAATTGAGCTTAAATTTGTGAAAATAGTTATCTTTTCAAAAAAATCTGAATTTGAATGTCTATATTTAATTGAATGTTTATTTTTAATAATTATATTAAATAAGAGGGGGCTAAATGATAAGAGTAATTAACTGATTTAAAATGAGAGAAAAGTCAATAAGTGATGGAAGGATTAAATGATAAAATAAGAGTATAAAAAGGGGATTTATTCAGAGATGATGATGAATTCACCCACTTTTTCCACTTTACCAAAGGGTACCAGTAAATTGTCTCCTTTCTGTTTAGAACCTTTAACTGTAACGGTTCTCCCTTTATCAACCTTAATTACCACGTCAGTGATTTTACCGGTTCTATCATTGATAATGAGTTCTTCAAGCTCTCCAAGGATACGTGCATTGTTAGTAGCCACCTGATAACCCTTGATTTCACTCCAAACTTTTTCTTCCCCTTTTATGAGTTTCCTTTCTTCTTTCTCAACCATGACCTCACCTTCTGGAGTTTCCCCATAGTTTCTCTAGGCATATTATGTCCTCGGGGCTATTAATATTTAGCGCCAGTTCAATTTTGCCAAGGACCAGAACTTCTTCATCTTGTTCTGTATCATTCCCCCTTAATATATTTAATCCAGAGGGAACCACATTCCCCAGCACCAAACTGGCCTTGAGACCATTCTCACGGAATATTTCCAACGGCACCATCACTGACATGGCTGGTCGGGATGATTTATGATACTTCTCCAGTACCAGATCAATGATCTTTCCGGTGATGAGGGGTAGATCCGAGGTAATGGTAAGGATTACCTCATGGTGAAAAGCCTCCTGGGAAAGAAGAAATGAAAGATCTTCTACATATCCATTCCCCGGAGTTTTTAAAACTCTAAAACCAAGATTTTCCGCATGGAACGCTGTTTTCGGAGTGTGATGGCTGGTGGCTACTACTATTTCATTCACACAAGAAGAATCCTGCAGTGCACTGAGCACATGTTCAATGAGGGGTTTGCCCTTAACGATTGTTAGGGGTTTTTCCAGATCCAAATTCATCCGGGTTCCCTTTCCCCCTGCCATTAAAAGAGCTATGACCATGCTTAACCTTTTGATTTTGAGTTTTTATATTTTTATTTTCGTGAATATGTTTATTTCCTCAAAAATGTTTATTTAATATGCTATTTTACTTTTAGGATGATTCATATTTAATTGAAAAGGTTTATGAAAATGTTCATTATGAAATGTTTTCTCATCTGATGAGAATCAAAGAATAGGATAAAAAAAAAAGGTAAATAATGGGATTCTTACTTGGAAATCCCCTTGGATTTAACTGTTTTACTTCCTCTTTCCTTGGCCTTGAAGCCCAGAAGAACTTTAAAAATGTTCTTAAATGGTTTCCGGTAGAGATGGATGTGTATTAGGGTTCCCACAAACATCAGGATAGATAATTCCACATGCCAGAATGTTATGGATTGATTTAATACTGATCTAATACCCATATTTATTAGTAATACCAGTAATACCCCGGTAATTCCAGTTCCCAAGTATCCTGCTGTCAGTAATAAGTTCCAAATCCTCCGGTGTGTGCCCTGTTTTAACATACCCTTATTAAAAAGGTAATGGGTAAATAAATAGGCTAAAACCAAGAGAATACTCACTGGAAAAAGGAAGTAGTTGTTTACATCATCCCCGGGAACACTGCCTGTGTCCATACCAGTTCCCTGATCACTTGCTGCACTGGTATTAGTGTCTGCGTCAGGAGTGGTATTCACTGGATCTGAGGCACTCTTGGTATCAGACTGGTCATTAGTTGAAGTCGATGTTTGAGGGTTACCCGTGCTGGTTGAAGAACTATCCCCATCACTTGAAGAGGAAGATGCTGTTTCAGTGTTGGCATTACTGCTGGTTGAAGACACGGATAAATCACATACCCCATCTCCACCAGAATCAGTGTAACGTGAACAATGACCAGGATAGGCACATGTACGCCCATATGGACAGCCAGCAGCGCAGGCTCCTGACATGGTAGTAGCCGCAATAAGGGGGACTGATGAAAGTGCAGTAATCAATTTTTCCTTCAGTTTCATCTGCAGGACCTCCTTTTTGCCTGGAAGAAGACTGACCGAGAGGACTTCCAGTAAGTATGTAAGTGGAAAATTGTTACCAGGGCTAAAGTTAATCCCAGTTCAACATGCCAGTAGAGTAACTGCGGACTTATTGGGAGTGAAACCCCTAATTCAAGTAGTATGAGTAGAATGAAACCTGCACCTCCAGATACAATGAAAGTCAGCAGAATAATCAGGTTCCATAGGTTAATGTGCATTGCTTTTTTTATTAAATTCAACCGATAAAGACTGTACGTGAACAAATAACCCCCTATAAAAGGCAGTGTGGGCATAATTATGTCATAAATCATTAGAAATCCTCTATTTTATTTTCATCCTTAATTTAATCTTTATCAGAAATATTCTGTTTATACAATATTTTTCAATAGAAAAAGGTCTTAATTCTTGAATTTTTTGATCTTAAATTAACACACTATACGAACAGTTCGTATTTTTAAGACGTTATTCTGCTTTGTTTACTAAAATTAAGGATTTTATTTAAAAATAGTTATTCCAAGTTTATACCCAATTCTTTACCAGATCAGTAACGTTTCAGATCAGTAATTCAAAAAGATTCAAATGGAATCATTGACTAAAAAATTTATTCTTAAAAAAATTGGATTAATTAATTCAATAAAATAGAAGTGAATCTTAAAAAAGGTTATTAGGATATTTATTAAGGATTTCCCTGAAATAATTATTGGTTTATTCCAAGGATTCCTTGACAATACACCCTATGACTATTCTCGGGTTACTCCAATGAGTACTGACAGAGCAAAAAATTCTATTATATTTAAAAAGAATATTGGACTGCCCATTCCTGGACCTTTAAACCCCTCATGTAATAATAAGAATCCAGTGAATAGTGCATTTTGCAGGAGCAGCAGCATTGCAAATGCAACTAAACCAAAGGTGAATTCTGATTTGAATTTCCTGTAACTGCCTATGTACATGTACAGTAAAATAAGTAAAAGGCAGATATTGGCAATTCCCAGCACAACATCAATGGTAATGAGTTGAGAATTATCAAAGTTTATCGGTCCCACCCCGGTACCATTTCCCCCACCCGTTCCGGTTACATTTCCTCCATGATATCCAGGCCCTCCGGGCTCTTCAGGTCCTCCTACTTGCATCAAATCACCTCTATACTGATTTAAAGGATAATAATCCTATTATTTCCATAATTATTTATTTTTTAAGTTTTCATTTTACTCAAAATATCTAAGAAGATGGGGTAATTTTCCTCCATACGATTCGATAAAAAGTACATTGCCCCATATTTTTTCTCCCCAGTGGAGTTAAAAATTATATCATGATCTTCCAAGACTTTCATATGATGTTTAATGGTTTTATAATCAAGATCAAGTTCTTTAGAAAGCTGATTGACATTGTAAGGCCTATCATGAAGGGTTTTGATTATTCTGGCCCTGTTAACCCCCCCTTTACTACCAGCAATCAAATACCATAAAACTCTTTTCATGACAATCACAAATGTTAAAGATCAAACCTTGAATAAATCAAATATGATCTTAGTTCTTAAAATAGTTTAGTTCCTGAAATAATCCACCCTTTTAGTCAAAACAGAATCTTAACAATAAATTTAACAAAGTATTAGTATGTGTGCGTGTAGTCCTTTTATAAGTATACAGAATCGGGTAAGTTTGAATACATCTGAAGCCCATTTAAAGACTTTAAAGCTTGGCAAGATTCTTCACTACATCAGGGAAAATCATGGTTATTTCAAACCATGACCCCTTAATTGTTTTACCTTTGTTAATTGTTTATTATTATTTTTTCTGTAATTTTCTCCGCTGACCCAGTATGCAGGGTCCTCCCTGCCTACCACCCAACGGTATGTGTGGTGTTCCCATGGAGTTCATACATCGGGCCATCACTGCTGACCCAAGAGCAAGGGCATCAGAGACAAATATAACATTTTCAAAGTAGTCCTTGGCAAATTCCAGAATCAGTTCTGGTTTGCGGCCGGTGATTCCTGCCCGGCCAGTGACTCCTAAGACTGATCCTTCCTGGATAACCCCTTCATCGGCAGCCTCTACAACTAATCTTTTAACCACGTTGGCACTTACATGATCCAGTGTGGCAAACAGAGTATGCATGTCAGTTGTTTCTATTATTTCATGACCCAGTTTGGTGAGTTCTGGGATTTCATCTCCATCTTTACCCACATCACATCCAATAAGGGTGGTTCCAGCAGCATATGCAGCATGAGGATCAACTGGGACGGTTCCGAATCGTTCCCTTCCTTCTGGAACTTTTCGTATGTCCACGTGTTCATGGGCACGCATAGCAAACTCTTCAGCAGCTTTCCAATCTGCTTTTTTGAGTATGTCTTTAGTGTAGAGATCTAAAGCTGCACCACCACGTTTATCCACCTTTTCTGTTCCCCTTATAATAGCATCTGAAACTGCCCCCGCCAGGCCACAGAAGTTTCCAATGGTCCTGGCGTATGGTTCGTCATTGTTAACTATTCTACCTGCCAGAGTAGTTCCAAAATCCATTGAAACACATGGATTACGGTAATCAACATTAGTCCATTTGGCACCTGCTTTTATACCCGCAGTTACCAGTTCTCCTTCCATTTCATTTGCTACCACAGCTCTACCAGTAGGTGGGACTACGCTTACCACCGCACCGTCGAACATGACCTTATCCAAGAGGGTGAAATCCTGTAAATTTTTTGGCAAACTGTCCTTGGAAATTGACGGAGACATCTTACTGGGTGGTATCCCTGCCTCCAGGCAACCATTGGCCAGGGCGATGATGAGTTCTCCCACTTCTTTAGGCGAGGCAAAACCAGCAGTGACCCCGGTTGAACGAACCACAAAATCCAAATCATTTTCTATGTTTATCTGGGACCGCTCCACAGATTCGAGAATAGTGTCCTTGACCAGATCAGATACAGATTCATTGGTAAGCTCCACATGCCATACTGTCTCTCCAAAAACTTTTTCACCCTTTTTAGGTGGTCTTATGTCTCGGGTCATTTTTACTGTCTTATCCAGTAAATATGTTCGGCTGGTGTTGAGGTTAGTTGCAGTAAGGATGCACTTGGTGGTGGTGTTTCCCAACTCGACCGACCCCACAATGTAATATTCATCAGGACGCATAATAGCACCATAACCTCGGCCCACAGATTTCTTGGTAAACGGCGCCATTTTAGCTTCTTCAATGGTAATGTATCTGCTTTTTGCAATAACTGGCTTTGGGCCCAAACCTAATAGTTTTTTGATAAATGACAACTTAATACCCCCAATTTCATAATATTAATACAAATTAAGTTTATCGAAAATGAATATAAACATTGTGAATTGATTGTTAAAACAAACTCTTTTTATAGTGAATAAATTAATCACTCCAAGATCAATAACATAAATAAACGATTTAATGGAAAAAATGATGAAAATATAGATTTAAAATAGGAAAGAATGTTAAAAAATGGGTTTTTACTGTTTTAATTAGTTCTTACCAGTAGTATGGTGCAGGGAGCTGAGTGTACTACTTTTTCTGAAACACTGCCCAGTAAACGTTTGTCCACTATATTTTTACCGGTTCCCAGGATTATGAGGTCAACACCTTCTTCTTCTGCAACTTTCACGATTTCATCAGCAGGACTGCCCTCGCGCATCACTCCCCTGAATTTTACCATGTAATATTTGGGTGATTGGAATTCCTGTTTCATACTATCCAGGATTTCTTCACCCTTAGCTGTTAACTCGGTAACCATCATTTCTTTAACTTTCTTCGGTGTTAAAAATGGTACGGAAGTCTCCACTACATAAATTCCTATTACTTCAGTTTCTCTTTCCTGAATAACGTCTAATGTATGTTCAATTATGGGATCCATGTATTCACCCATGGTTGCAACCAGTATCTTTTCATACATTTCTTACCACCCTATTAACCAAATACAAATATCCTGAACACGGCATAAACAAGATATGTGACTAACAATATTATGCCTCCAACTCTGTTTAATTTTCCTTTACCCAGTTTTATAAGTGCCATCAATAAAACAGTCACAAATATCATAACCGGAGCATCAAAAGTCAAAGAAAGTGTTTCCACCGGCACACCTATGATTAGTGCAGGTATTCCAATTCCGATTATAATGTTGAAGGTGTTACTTCCTAGTACTGTACCTATGGAAAGATCATGCAATCCCTTCATGGCTGAAGAAAGGGTGACCACCAGTTCAGGGATACTGGTACCAATGGCCAGAGTAAAGAGTCCCATTATCATCTCAGGTATACCCACAATATGAGCCAGTTCCACTCCACTGTAAACCAGAAGCCTGCAGCCCACAATTAGTCCAATCAATCCCATAACTACAAATGCTATTGATTTTTTGTTTATGGCCTTTTTCGGACCCTCCAGTTTTTCAGGATTTTTAGTTATAGGTTCTGGTTTTATCGGTTCTATCTTGGTTTTTTTATCAGCACTATGTTTCCTTTGTGATTTGATTAAAATCCACATATAAAAACAGTATACTGTAATCATGACTACCGAAGCTATCCAGTTTATGTTCCCAAATAACATGAAAAATATTAGAATTAAAGAACTAGTCAGCATCATGAGCCAATCACGGGTTAATCCTTCTTTGTTGGTGCGGATTAAACCTGCTACAGCGGCTGATATGCCCAGAATTCCCGCTATGTTCCATATGTTTGAACCTATAACAGTCCCCACCCCTATCTCTACACTGCCAGATAAAGAGGCTATCACCGCTGAACCAAATTCCGGAAGAGATGTTCCAATTGCAGAAGCTGTTACTCCTAAAATTATCTCAGATATCCCTAAAGCTCCACCAATATCAACTAAATTATCAACGAAAAGATCCGCAGATTTTATCACTATTATTAGGGAAATTGCCAATACCACTAGAAGTGCGACTATTTCAATCAATACATCACCGGAATAAGGTTTCCGTCTGCCATTATAAATATTTTGCTGTCTTAACATATACGTAGATTATTTAGTAATACTATATTATATGGATATCTTATTTGAAATCATCCCATTAAGAACTTTATTCAAAATGAAAAATTCCAATTATCATGCTTACTGTTTATAGCATTATTGAGAATATTATTCCGAGAATAAATAAAAAAAGATTATTAGTAGTTAACTGGTTCTTACCAGTAGTATGGTGCAGGGAGCTGAGTGTACTACTTTTTCTGAAACACTGCCCAGTAAACGTTTGTCCACGATGTTCTTACCGGTTCCCAGGACTATAAGGTCAACACCTTCATCTTCGGCAACCTTCACAATCTCATCAGCAGGATTACCTTCGCGCATTATTCCCCTGAAATTTACCATGTAATGTTTGGGTGACTGGAATTCCTGTTTCATGCTATCCAGGATTTCTTTACCTTTAGTAGTTAACTCGGTAACCATCATTTCCTTAACCTTTTTTGGTGTTAAAAATGGTACGGAAGTCTCCACCACATAAATACCTATTACTTCAGTTTCTCTTTCCTGAATAATGTCTAGTGTGTGTTCAATTATGGGATCCATGTATTCGCCCATGGTTGCAACCAGTATCTTTTCGTACATTTTTATCACCTATTAAGATAGTATGAATATTCTGATTATAGCATAAGCCATGTAAGTTATCATTAATATTATTCCGCCCCATCTATTTAATTTACCTTTACCCATTTTTATGAGTGCCATTAACAGAAGGGTCACAAAGATCATAACCGGAGCATCAAAGGTTAAAGAAATTCTATCCACGGGGACATTTAACAGCAAGGCAGGAATTCCAATTCCAATTAGAATATTAAAGGTATTGCTTCCAAGTACAGTTCCCAGTGAAAGATCATGGAGTCCTTTCATAGCAGAGCTTAAGGTCACCACCAGTTCAGGTATACTGGTACCAACAGCTAGGACAAATAACCCCATTACCATATCAGATATACCAAACATACTGCCCAGTTCATCAGCACTGTAAACCAGGAGTCTGCAACCAACAATTAACCCAGCTATACCCAGAAGAACATAAAGGTAAGTTTTTTTACTAACATTCGCAACTTTTTCTTCAGATTTTTTCTCAAGGTCTTCTTCTAGGTCATTGTTTTCTTTAAGCTGCTTTTCTTGACTTTCATCTTGAAGACTGGTTTCATTACTGTGTTTCTTCTGTGCTTTAATTAAAATCCATAAATAGAAACAGTATGCAATAATCATGACTACCGCTACAGGCCAACTTATATCTCCAAATAACATGAAAAACAGGAGAATTAACCCTGTAATAAGAGTCATCAACCAATCCCGTGCCAATCCAGCTTTATTTGTCTGAATCATTCCGGCAACGGCAGCAGATATTCCTAGAATACCAGCTATGTTCCAGATATTTGAACCGATTACTGTACCTACACCTAAATCTGTACTCCCGGTTAGTGATGCAACTACTGCTGATCCAAACTCAGGAAGAGAAGTACCAATGGCAGAAGCCGTTACCCCCAAAATTATTTGAGATATACCCAAAGCTCCACCTATCTCTACAATGCTATCCACAAATACATCGGCTGATTTTATTACTATAACCAAAGCAATTATTAAAACTCCGATAAGTGCAATTACCATTAACAACATATCACCGGCATAAGGTTTCCGTTTTCCATTATTTATATTTTATGCTAATACTTTAATGACATGTGATTGATTATGATGATCTATAATCCGAAAGCCAGTGTAAACAATGGTTGTCTCACATATATAAAAGTTATTATTTTTAGTTTTCTCAACACAACAAGGAGATAAATCTAAACAATAATTAAAAGGATAAACTGATTATTTCAATAATAAAACGCTATTATAACCTTAGAAAAGACATATAATCCGATATTTTAAGAAACAAAAAAAAATAAGTTGTATAGGCGTATTACGCCTATAACAGTTTGAAGAATGGGTGTTCTTCCACAGGTTCGGTTCCGATATCTTTAGCTGCTTCAGCCATGAAGATATCAGCCATACCACAAGCTGGGAAAGCCATTGAGGCATTTTCGATAGGACCGAATAATACGAAGTCCCCTCCAACAGCTTGCTGGATGAGGTTAGATCCTACATCACAAACAGGCCAGGCTTCAGCATGTCCCTGTCCACCTTTTTCCACAGGTTTTTTGTATCCTCGTAGCCAGTCCCATGCAGATGGCACGTTGTGGATACCACTTCCCACAGGTAATCCCCATTTGCTTTTAACAGCATATGAGGTTCTGAGGGCAGGTCCTGCACCTTGTCCTAATGGAGTTATAGCAACATCCATGAATGGTTTGGTAATTCCACATCCTTCAGCCATTTCCATAAGTCCAGTATCCAGGACACTTCCACCGTTTTCCCAGATGTTGATTTTACCTTCTACACCTGGTTCCATGGGGTTGAATCCCAGAACGATGGATGAGGATATATCAGTGTCTGCAACAGCTTGCAGTTCATCAGCTTCGGAAGCCATGTTTATGGAGTTGTAGATAGCTCTTTCAGCTAGTCCTGCTTCATCAGCGTATTTTGCACCGGCAACTTTAGCTTCTGCTGAAGTTGAATCAATCATGAATGGTGCTTCACATACTTCGCCCACGAATTCCAGATATTTAACTATTGCTTCGGGTGTTTGACCGAAGGTCTGGACGATACATGGGTTTCCGGTGACGTCCTGCATTTCTACCATGGTGTTTATCAGGGCTTCTGCTTTATCTTTGTCAAAAACTCCTGCTTTATCATCTTCTATTATTTTGTGTCCACCATAAAATATGGTTCCAGCTAAAACGGTGGGGTATTCGCCTGGCTGTCCACCAACTTTGACGCCGGCAACATCTATAACCACTTGTTCCTTGTCAAACCTTATCATAAGTAAACCTCCTTGAATTAGACTCCTCCAAAGGTGGATAGGATCGCTCCTACTTTCACTACTTTGAATGCTACAAACAGGATTATTAGTCCTATTATTATTCCGTATAAAATACCAATATCCCTGCCAACTTGTTGACCGACTCTCTGATTGATTTCACCCCAGGTGAATTCAACCTTATCGTCCATCTCATCTAATCTTTCATTAGCTTTGTTGTATTCTTCTGCAGGGACAATAACACGAGGTATAACATTTTGTTCTTCGTCTGCCATCTTATTATGCCCCCGTACTGGTCAGTAATACCCATACCACTGGAAGACCCACTAGGAGCGCTGCCAATATGAAACCCAGCGCCATACCATAAATTCTGGTGGCTATGAGTCCTGAGAACAGTCTCTGATCTCTTCCAATTAGTTGGGTTCGGTATTTTACATCTGCTGCTACTTTTCTTATGCCTCGAATATTAGGTTTATTTGATATTAACATCTAAAAACCCCCATTATTTCAAGAGCAGTATGGTTCCAATGGTCAGGATGAAGACTAAGCCTATCATTATTCCCTGAACTTTA
>Ga0074198_1000147_pt1:0-62500 | contig 100949 bp, 97 predicted proteins | sample EPASupsiteSAE323_FD_64527 | JGI IMG/M metagenome (GOLD analysis project Ga0074198, IMG submission 64527) | Bioremediated contaminated groundwater from EPA Superfund site, New Mexico - Sample SAE3-23 | ecosystem: Environmental > Aquatic > Deep subsurface > Groundwater > Contaminated ... | reverse complement strand
AATAATGGGTCCATCATAAAACCTCCTTATTCCTTGTATGGTCCGTATTTGTTTCTGGCAAATACTTCGATTCGGTTGTTGATGTATATTAAGAGTAAGACTATCACTAGACCGGCAACTACTCCTCCGGCAGCTCCGAAGACTATTGTGGTCCAGAAGCTTAAGAATACTATGAGTCCAAAGGCAAATCCTGTTACAGGACCACCGAATTTGGCACAGAAGTAAACTACATCAATGGAGTTCCTAGCGCCGAGTTCTGCTTTTCTGGTGATGTCACCGTGAATGGCCACAGGGATACCTCCACCGAATGGGTACTGTTGGTATTCCCTTTCAGCACCATAGTGAACATCTCCTGTTGATGAGCCTATGGCACCGATGGTTATTCCCCACAATACTGCCAGGAAGGGCAGTGCAAATGGGTGGGCGAAGCCTGGTAAGCTTAAAGTCATCAGGTATGATAATCCTACTATACAAAAGGTTACTATAAATCCGTGACCAGTTATTGGTCCTAAGTGCTGGGTTACTATATCCAGGAATAATGGTTGATTAAATTGGGATTGGCTTACGATCCTTCCTAAATGAGATGTTGTGGCGAATGCGGCGTGAACCAAAGCGGCTATAGCTGCTCCTCCAGCTATTGACATTATAACTGGTAGTTGCAGTGATCCCATAAGAACAAAAGCTACAGAACCGGCTATACCTGCCCAGGCACCCATCTGTACTGGTTCACCAGAGATAGCCTTGTTGAACATTCTGTGAAGGTTACCCATCTGGGGTGCCAGTTGTACCTGAGAGTTGGGGTTACTCATGGATCCAACATCGGACTCTAGGTCCTCTGCGGCACCAGCAATGGTTGCAGCAGCACCCATTAGAGCAACAACACCTAATCCTGCGATCATACTCGTAGGGTCCATATTTTACTCCTCCTTTTTTTTAAATAAATAAAAAAATAGGTGTTAAAACACCTATTTATTTGGCTGGGGAAATTAGAGCTCTTTCTCCGGCTGGTTCGAATTCTCTTAGTGCACCTTTAGCGAACTCGGCCCTTACTTCACTGAAGTCGAAGGTCAGGTTTTTGTCGGCAAAAGCAATCTTGACCAGTGGGTTAAGCACAAAGGCGTCTCCACGGGCAGCGTGAGCTGATTGTGATATACCGGCGTATTCACCCTGGTGACCTACGTTCATGGCGTAGTTAGGGTAGTTAGCTCCTCTTAGTTCCAGTGGTAATCCTTCGTCGTTTCTGATTGAGAACACGTTGGATGCACCACACTGGTCCTGCAAGTCGTAACCATAGAATCCGAGTCTGGAGTGCTGTTCTTTGTGTAAGTACATGGATAAGTACCATGCGCTTAGTCCAGTTTGAGCGTTTCCAGTTGCGAAACCTGTGGAACAACCAGATGCTGCAGCAACGACAGCAGCTCTCTGTGATCCACCGAACTGATCTTCTAAGAGTGCGGGGAATTCTTCGTACTGTTCAAGACCATAGAAGGTAACTTCTGATGCTACGTCAAGTACAGTGTCCATAGTGTTTGGTGCTTCGCATAATCCACCGAATTTGTCTTCCACGTATTCTTTACCATAGTAGGTGAAGTCGTCGAGGATGTTGTCGGTGTAGGCAGCGGTAGCGTATTGGGTGAATCCAACACCACCAGACATGTAGGAACCTAGCCAGATCTGGTCGTATAACATGGCCCCTGAGGCCACTACGTCCAGAGTTACACGTACAGGGTCTTCCCAGTACTTTCGAGAAGACTGACAGATATCAGCCAGGAAACCAAAGGCAATTCCTCCGGGTTCGTTTTCTCCTCTTGCTCTTCTTACAGGTAAGTAAGTACCCATGTGTATAACTTCTGCGTGTTTAGCTGCGTAAGCGAAGTCACTGGTAGCGGCTTCACCAGCAGCTTGTTTGTATGCAGAAATCATTGACATACCTACTTGCATAGCAGACCATCGTGAGGTGGTACCACCGTCACAGGTACGGGATACAATGGTTGGTATCCGTACAATGGTCCACATTCCATCTCCTACTTCTGCTTTGAGGATGTCAGCTTGGTGTTCTGGGAACTCTTCGTTGATGTTCAAGACATATCTCTGGTCTATTTCATCAGCGATTTCGTCGTTACCAGTGAACACTTTTACGTAACTGTCAGCAGTTAGTAGAGGGTGGGTTTCCACCATGTGTTCTTGGACAACTGCTGCACCGGGCATAGCGTGGTTCACAGTTTCCAAGTAGTGGGTTATGGTTTCAGGGGTAACTTCTTTACCTAACCTTTTTTCAATAACAGTATGTGCTGTGTTTAAGCCCACAATAACAGTTCTTCGGATATCATCCCAGAACTGTTGCATGGCAGCGTTGTTCACGAAGTGAAGGTCGTCACCTTCCACAAAGGTATCGGTTGTAGAAACCTGATAGGGCATTAAAACCCTTTGTCCTAGAGGGGTACCCACATCTGGGTCGTATTGAGGGATTCCACGCTTAGCTGCTACTTCTTTACCAGCTTCCACGAATTCCCTTTTCCTCTCGGACTGTCTCCATCCTCCAAATTTGTAGTAGGTGGTGGTTTTTTCGTCGGGGGCTTCCTCGAACTTTTCTTTTAATGCTTTTATAAACATTTTGTCAGCCATTTTTCCACCTCCTTATTCAGGACAGAACCCACCTTGGGATCTTAGTACGTGTATTCTGTGCAGTATTTCTACTGCGTCAGCATCGTCTCGGTAAGCTTCACCATCTTTACGGTAGATAGTAGTTTTCGCTTTGAGAGTTGCTTCGTCTAGTGGTTCTCCCAATATCACTGGTTCGTCGAGTTCGTCACCAATCTGGTTTTTAACTCCTTCAACTTTTCCAGTGGATTTGTTGAAGACTTGTCTTCGCAGCATGTCAAACATCATACCGTCTTCATCAAGTCTTAGGGAGTGTCCGTGTACAGTTTTTCCTCTGAAACCTGTTCGGGCCGGGTCGAAGAATTCCGTTTCCAAGAGTTCCTTGGAGACTTTTTCCAGGTCTCTTTCACGGGTTTCGATAATTTGCCGTCCTGATAGGGTACCAGCGTCAGCTCCTCTGTATCTGCATAAGTAAGCCCTTGACCTTAAGAAGGGGTGGGCTGGAGCAAAGTACATGGAGTCTGCAAACTGTATGTATCGTACTCGGTCACCGGCTTTTGCACCGTCTAATGGTTCAACCATTTCACGGATAGCGTCATCAGGTTCATCCATCTCTTCTAGAGGTGGGTGTACGCTGGGATATTCTTCACCAGGAGCTCTGTGACCTAAAATCTTAACTACATCTTCGTCGGAGATCTCCCTTAATTTATCTAGTTCTACTTCTGGGTTGCAGAATCTTCTCCGGTTTTCTGCTACCTTACTGGTTCCTGGGTAGTATTGTGCCATATTCATGCACCTCCTAATGCTAATCTCACCTTTCTAATAATTTCATCCAATTTCTCTTGGGGACAGGTTTCTCCTCTTATAACTCCACTGATAATGTCCACAATTTCACCTTTGGTTTTAGGTTCCTCGGGCATAACTGCTTTGGTTTTAACACCGATCTTGGCGAAATCCTCAAAGTCCACGGGGTATTCGCATATAATTATACAGGGCCGATTTACATGTCGTAAAATCAGGCGGGCCTTGTATACAATGTGATGTCTAACCCCTCCCAGGTGCACTACCACAAGTTTGAACCTTCCGATTTGTTCTTTCTCCTTGGGAGTCAGCCCAAAAAGGCTGCCTGAACCGGCAGTTGGTGCGTCCTGAGGTACTCCTGCACCTGCGTTCAGGACCAGTGTACTGGTCAAAATGTTTGCTTCCCGCAGGGCAAAGGTTATTTCGCATACTGGTTTAGTAATGTGTCTCCTTCCAGGAGACATTGCTATGGCCAGAACTTCATTTCCACACTCTGCAAATGTCCCTCGCTGGGCTATTCCGCCTCCTTCACCCATTCCCATTGTTTCTCTACAATCGACTACGTGGGTGCATTTGCCTATCATTTTAATCCTTCTTTTTGATAATAGTGGCTCTTTCACTGAGTTGTGCGTTTTGATCAGTTAACCCAACCATTTCGTCAGGTATATCATTAACTGCTTCTCCGTATTTTATGTCGTCGGTGACAGTCTTCTGTTTCCTGATGAATGTTCCAACATGTATGTTGTACCCGAAGGGCAGAAGATCCTCACATATGGTTTTAACTTCTTCGATGATCTCTTCTTCCTCAATTTCCATTAGAACTCTCCCTGTTTTCACTTGTAAGTCAATTTCTTCACCTTTGATGATGATGACTTGTCGTTCAGGGTTTTCTTCTTTGGAAGGAAGTCTTTGTCCTTGTATTACCATTCTTTTGATGCCTTCAAGTTCTTCCAAGTTGTTTAGCAACTTTTCAGTAGTTTCAGCGCTTAAAAGTCGGTGTGGAAATATTTCGATGTCCATTTAGTTATTTACCCCCAAATATGGATTTATTATTTAGACTTGGTTTTTAATCTCCGCTGCTGCTTCGTTCACGTATTTCAGTGGTTCTCGGAACGCGTCCACTTGACTGAACACTTCTTTGATTAATCCGGAGGTTGCTTCAGGTGAGAACAACTGTGTACCTGCGTCTAAAGACATGGCAGCTGCCACACATGGTATAGCGAAACCTTTACTGTGTCGAGTCACAATGTGGTTTCCGTTAAATATACCAGGACCTCCACCACCGTATATAGAGTGGCTGAAGAAGGAGAATCCTACAGCTACACCTTCAGCTCGACCGAAGTCTACGCTTGGGAGACCAGTTTCGAATTCTAGAATATCATTGTAGTACAGAATGGTTGAGGACACACCTTGAGCAGCACGTGCAGCACCTTGGTTAACCATGGTGGCTGCTAATTGTCCTGCAGCTGCGTATGCGTTCCACTTAGCCAGGTCATCGGTTCCGTAGACACTGAATCCATTCAGGTCTTTTTCTACACCAATAACACCATCTGCTTTGGCCCTTTCAACCATGGATGATATGACTGATCCAACAGTACCTTCTTTACCATTGTCTTTAACCAGATCGAACACCATGTTGTCAGCGTTCATTCCCTGGTAGGCCAGTCCTAATAAGTGCATTCTTTCAAATGCTCCTACTGCATCACCCATTTCAAACATAGCGGACTGTTCCAGAATGCTGGAAAGAGCAGATGTTTGCATGGTGTTTTTCAGGGTTGCAGCTACCACGTGGTTAACCATAATGTTACGCAGGGCGTAACCGGGGCCTTCCAGTTTCTGTGGTATATCTAACATTGTTGCTAAGTTTCCACCCATATATTCAACTGACTGAGGATATCTTCCCAGTACAGCTGCTTTAACCATGTTAGCGTCGTACATGTTGACGTCACATACATCGATTATAGCCTGGATGAATGCATTGGCAGTTACCAGAGATGTAGCTGAATATTCAGCTGCTGCTTCAAACCGAGCGGTTGGAAGTTGGACTAATGCCCTTTTACCCCCACCGAGTAGTTCTACTTTGGTGTTGTCGCCTTCCTCGACCTGGATCATTTCTTTTGCTTTAGCTGCAATAGCATCAGCATTCCCCACTATGTCTAGATCCAGTTCTCGGCCCAGTATCTTACATGCTGGTCCACCGACTTTTGCGGCTTTCAAAGCATTTTCTGTACCTTCGAGGTTAACTGCTACAGTCCTTTTGATACCTTGTACAATCGCTTTGATTGCAGGGTTCCTCAATGGACTCAGGGCTTCTATGGGGACTTCTGCTTCGACAAGATTACCTCTGTCGTCGTACAAGTCGACCTTATCTTCAAACTTTGCCATTTTTTCCCTCCTACAGATTCTTGCATACCAATTCTGTGCACCAAATCAATTTTAAACAGGAAATAATTCTGTTCAGTTGGGGTTCAAAGACCCCATGGTACAATTTGATATACGAGTCTCCGTTTACTGTTTGGTATGTATTAAACTTTCTTCTTGAATCAAATAGAAAGACTTATAAGTGACTATATCGTAAATTTATCTCGGTGTATATATTAGTTCTATAACACTAAGAAAATCTAGTATTATCTTATTTTATCATATAATAACGTATAAAACGTTGGTACTATGCAAATAATCGCAGATGTGGGTGGGATACCCGGTAAAGATTGTAGGGGATTCTGTAAATACTGTTATTTTAAAAAAGTCAAAGATGGAGATCCACTGGGTTGTAAACATTGCCTTCCAGGGCACATTGGCTGTGATCACTGCACTGATGGTGTTCGTGAAACGAAAAATGATTTCATCCAGCCATTTATAGTTATAAACTCCGTTCAAACTTCTTTAATGATGGGAAACAATCAAGACCAGAACTTAAAAGTCAATATCAGCGGGGGTGGAGATGTAAGCTGCTACCCCTATCTCCTAGAAATCACATCTGCATTTTCCCAGTGGGATATACCTTTACATTTGGGTTACACCAGTGGAAAAGGTATTGATAATGCTCAAACTGCCATTGACCTCCTTTCCCATGGAGTAGATGAGGTTACCTACACTGTTTTCTCCACCGATACTCAGATGAGAGAAAAATGGATGGGAGATCCCAGTCCCCAGGCATCCCTGGATGCCCTTAAAATATTCTGTGAAAGCTGTGATGTACACGCAGCCTCAGTAATAGTCCCCGGAGTTAACGACGGAGCAAAACTGTTTGAAACATGCACAAAACTGGAAGAATGGGGAGCTAAAGCCCTCATTCTCATGAGATTTGCAAACTTCAGGAATCAGGGCCTTATTCTTGGAAATGAACCAATAATAAAGGGTGTCGAACCTCATAGCCTTAAAGAATTTGAGGAAATAGTACGCACCCTTAACAAGGAATTTGACCTTAGAATTACTGGCACCCCCCTATGTGACCCGGAAACTGATGCTCCCTTTGCTATTTCCCTTGATAAAAATAGGGAATACTTAGACATATTATCCAAAGTTACTTCAGAAGCAACGATAATAAGTAGTAGGGTAGCGGCACCATTTATTGAAAGGATTTTAGACCATGTTGAAGCTTCTTCACTGGTGAATGTGGTGGCTGCAGATCAGGATATTGGATGTCTTATCACCCAACAGGATCTGGAAGAACTGGACCTTAAAGAGATTAAAGAGACAGTGATCATTCCAGGTAGGTCTTTTGTCTATGATAAGAAAGCTGAAGAGATTTTCAGTAAGGATGGAGTGGAACGGTTAGTGGCCCGTGGCCCAGACAAACTTTCAGTGGATGGGGAAATGAGTGGCACCCTCAGTCGAAAAGACGTGCTAAAAACAGAGTTAATTGCCTTCCAAGACCTGATAGAGGCCATAAACTTCTTCGGCGTGCGGACAAAATGATAACAGCGTGAATAATTTGGATACACTTGCATCAATTAAGTGTTTAAAGGCAATATGTGCCTAAAGAGTTCATCCTTGCCATAACCAAGTTTATACATTCAATCAAACAATCCTTATATCTACCCTGATACACCTAAAACTGAAAAACTTCTTATTGTGATATAATTGTGATATAATGATTAAAAGTCTAAAAATAACTGTTTTAACCCCTGAATTTTACAGTTATGGTGCTCTGATAATAGCAGGGATGCTTCAAAAACAGGGCTTTCAGGTGAAACTGCAGAAAGGATTTGGGGAAGTTATTGATGCAGATATTGTTTTTATCAGCCTCCAATCCACCATCCATTTAATAAAATATCAGCAGGAATTAAAGTCAATCAATGCCTTCAAAATAGTAGGAGGTCCAGTAACACTTACACCCCAACTGATTTTAGATTGTTTACCAGTGGATCTGGTAGTGGTGGGAGAGGGTGAAAATACCATATATAATATATTAAGAGTTTTTGAAAATAATCCATTACCCAGGGGATCTGATTTTAAGGACATTCCGGGAGTGGCATTTAAAGATGGCGACCAGATTGTTATCACGGGTAAAGGCCCTGTTCAATCCCTTGAAAGACCATTACCATTTATTCCATCTGATATTTCCTCTGAAAACATTAGAGGAGCTAATGTTTACCTGGAAACTCATCGTGGGTGTCCTGGTAACTGTGGTTTCTGCGGGGTTCCCTGTTTATTTGGTAGGGAGGTGAGAAGCCGCGCCCTGGAAGACATATTAAATGAAGTTAAATATTTTTTGAGTAAAGGAGCCCGAAAAATCGCCATAAGTGGTGGTACTGGTTCTCTTTATGGTAGTAATAAATTCAAAAATGTTGATGAAAAAGCTTTTGTTGACCTTTTACGTGAAATATCGAACCTTACTGGTCCTAAAAATCTTACTATACCAGACATAAGGGTGGATTTAATCAGTGACCAGATCTTAGAAGCAATCCGACAATACAGTAATGGATGGGTTTTCTTTGGAATTGAATCAGGTAGTGACCGGGTTCTTCGTCATATGAAAAAGGGAGTCACTGTGGATCAGGTCCGGGAAGCCGTGGACATGGCCCGTAAACATGGAGTGAAAACTGCGGGTTCTTTTATAGTAGCCTACCCTGGAGAAGAGGATGAAGACTTCCAGGATACCCTGGATCTTGCCGATGAGTTGATGCTAGATGATTACTTCGTTAGTATTGCCGAACCAATTCCTGGAACCGATCTGGGAGATGAAGTGTCCCAATTATCCCTGGAAGATAACATTCTATTCCAGGACAGTTTGAAGTATAAAAGACATGACCTTAGTATTGCTGAAGAACGTGCACTGGACTTGATGGTTGAATCCTATGTATTTAGAAGTTTTCCAGTTCCCATGTCTCAAAAACTTCTGAAAGGCCTTCTGGACGAAGTTAAATCCCAGGGAAATCATATAAAAAGTGTTACTCATCTAATTAAGAATCATCCCACATTTTAAAAAAGGCTGGAAAAAAGATTAAAAAAAAGGATAAAAAAGGATAAAAAGGATTCAAATAAAATAAATGGATTGAATGTAATAATTAGAGCCGAATACTGAAAAAAAATGGTAATCAAGATTTGTTTAAGATTAATTTTTGTTTTAAAAATTCTTTATTTTAAAAAATTCACTTTCAATAATGGGATAATAACAGAAGAATAACAGAAGAATATTCCATCATAAAACCATATCCCGGGTATTTTCCATGATTTCTTCGGTTGTCTCACCTTCTGGATTGACAAAACGAATAACATTTTCAGAAAGTACATATCTGGGACCTTCACCCAGTTCATCCCCTAAAATCACGTCTATCTTTTCATTAACCAGGAATTCCGCAGTTTTTATACCCCTCTTTTTTTCCAGATCCCGGGAGGGGTTATCCTTAATATAATAACTTTCTATCTCTCTATTTTGAACATCCCAGATAAGAAAGTAGGGAACCTTACCAAAATGATTTGATGGAATTGATTTCAGACCATCTTTGGTTTCAACTGGAAGTGCAAACCGTATCACATCCTTTTTAACTGGTTCTACTTGGACAAATAATGTTTCCAGCTTTCCTACTTCCCTCTTAATCATTTCCTCCACTTTATCTGATATCCCATGGGCTTTTTCCACTGATAAATTTTTTTTGGTTTCAAGATGAAGTTCAGCAAACATATATGGTCCTGAACTTCTCACCCGAACTTCATGAACCCCTTCAACTCCATCCACCGTCAAAGCTATATCTTTAATCTGTTGCACCGTTTCAGGATCAATAGAGGCATCCAACAGCACCATTACTGCATTTTTACCAATCTTTAGACCAATCCAGATTATTAATAAAGCCACTATTAGTCCTGCAACACCTTGAAGACTTAAATAACCCATATATGAGGATAATATCCCCGCAAAAACCAGTAAAGATGAAAAAACATCAATAAGACTGTGTTTAGCGTCACCTATAAGCGCGGGAGATTCTATTTCATCACCTACCCTTTGTTTGTAACGGGCCAGAAGAAGGGAAACAGCGACTGATAGGACAGCGACTAAAATGGCAATGAGTGGTAACTTTAATGGTTGTGGGTTAATTATTCCCTGCACAGACTCTGATGCTATTTCCAAACCACTGAATAGGATTATCACGGCTATTACGAGAGAAGACATTGTTTCTGCCTTATAATAACCATATGGAAATTTTTCATCAGGTTTTCTCAGGGATAGTTTCAGCCCAATATAAACAGCTAAAGAAGCGAATATATCGGAAAAAGAATGAATTGAATCAGCTATGAGAGCTACACTCCCCGATAAAACTCCAAAAACTCCTTTAATAATACTAAGCACCAGGTTAGTTAGAGTGGAGTATTTTGCTGCTTTTTCTCCCCTTTTCAATCTATCCTTTCTTAACTGGTTTGAATTTGATTTATCCATTACACTACCCTTTACCATTTAAGATACCTTAACTATATATAACTAAATTTTATTCATTTCTGACAGGGAATTTTCCATTATCTGGGTAAAAACATCCTTAAAATTTGGTTCATAAACAACCGCGGGTTTTAGATTAATCAAAGCCTCCACGAACCGGATATCGTAGGGTATCATTCCTAATAATGGTATTTGGTTGTTCTGGAAATAGTCCTGTAGATGGTAGGTGAAATCTTTATTAATTCCCCATTTATTGATGACTGCTCCACAGGGAATATTGAAATGGTCAACTAACTGAATAGCACGTTTAAGATCTGAAAATGCCATAGGAGTGGGCTCAGTAACCAACATTACATAATCACTTCCCCTCACTGAAGCAATGACTGGGCATCCTATTCCTGCTGCTGCATCTAAAATCATGTATTCTGCATTGATTTTGTCAGCGATTTCTGAGGCCCTGTTTCTTAAAGCATTAACCACCTTACCAGAACCAGATTCACCTACTTTTAACTGTCCTGAAACTATGGGGAACCCGTAATGAGTTTTTCCTACACCAATTCTTGCATTTTCAACCTTTACAAGTTCAATAGCTTGAGTAGGGCAGGCTAATAGACACGTCCCACAACCAGTGCATAGAAGCTCATTGATCTCTGGTAGGCCCTCCTCCTGATTCCAGGTTATTGCAGAGTACCTGCAGATATCCAGGCAGTGTTTAGTAGCATGACATTTGGGGCAAAATTTGAGAGATTGACACTTTTCTCGGGATATATGAGCTTTTTCACCAGTTTTTAATGATTCCCAGTTGTCAAATTCTTTTTCTTCAAGGCCTAATGCCAGAGCTAAATTTGGTGCATCAGCATCACAATCAACAGCCACAATATCATTGTTTTCTGCAAGCATTACTGCTAATGAAGCTGTTAAAGTGCTCTTACCAGCCCCTCCTTTTCCGGATAGTATGGTAATGGTTTTCATTGGTGCACCCTCCCTTCTCCAATCATGGTTTTATTATGAATGTCTGATATTGAATCTGCCAACTTTTTGATACTTTCATGGGTCACTAACTGACTTCTAGAGTGTTTTTTCAATATATCTTTTTCATATGGAATTTCCTGAATTAGGGGGATGTTAAAATCTTGGGAGACCTTAAGGATAAGGTTCAGATCACCCAGATCCGATTTGTTAACCACTATCTGAGCTGGTGTTTCCATTATTTCCAGTAAACTGAGGATTAATTCCAGATCATGTTTTCCCAGGGGTGTGGGTTCAGTCACTGCAAGAGCTAAATCAACATCGATCATGGCATTTATAACATTACAATGAGTTCCAGCGGCAGTGTCTATCAATACAAAATCATATCCTGAATCCATTGGTAAATCAATATCATCACCAGACATTGAATCATCTTTGGAGTCTGGATCATGAAGTGATTCACTAGAAATTAAATTCAGAGCATAATCTCGGGTGGCTTTTACCACCAGGGAAGTGTTTTCACAGCCAACTTCAATTTCACCCCACACCAGAAGGAGATTCTTTGAGTCAGTATCTCGTTGGCATTTACCTTTATATATGGTTCCAACAACTTGTTTTCCCTCCTGGAGAGCTCCAGATGGACAGGCATAGAGACAAGCCCCACAACCATTGCATTGTCCAGAGACTATGAAAGGGTATCTGTCTTTGACAAATACGACTGCATTTTCTTTGCAGACTTCCGAGCAACTGCCGCACTTGGTACATTTTTCCTGATCAAAGGTTGGAAGTAATGCCTCTACATTTTCTGCCTTTTCCTGAGTGGTTGATAGAATTATGTGATCATCAGGACATTCAACATCGGCATCCACCAGCATAACCCTATTTGAGTTAGAAAGTTCAAGGGCAAGGGAAGTGGATATGGTTGATTTCCCAGTTCCGCCTTTTCCACCAGTTATGGCTATTTTCATAGTTTTTCTATTTTCATTCATTGTATCAAATAGTTGGTAGGTTTTTTAGATCCGTTGGGCAGTATGCCCTTCAAGTATAATTCTAATTATTCCTTCAGAATGGAAAATGTGTCAAAGGTTATCTTCTGCCCCTTTGACCTCCTCCTCTTCCCATTCCACGTCCTCTGGCAGCGAAAGTTAACCTTTCCAGTTTACCCTGGGATAAAAGGGTTAAATTTTCTTCCACTGTGCCTGGGACCATTTGATAGGCTTTTATTCCTAACTGATTTAAAACTTCAAAGGCGTTGGGACCTACTGATCCAGATATGACAGCTTCTGCCTTTTCATCCCCCACAATTCTTGCGGTTTGTATCCCAGCACCCCCTGATGCATTTGTTGCAGGGTTAGGTATTGCCTTAATGTCTTTGAAATCTCCATCAACCACATCCACCACTATCAAATGAGAACACCTTCCAAAAACAGGGCTCGCCGGTGAATCCAGTCGTTCTCCAGTTGAAGCTATTGCTATTTTCATCCAATCACCTCTTAAATTAATTTTCTTTATTAAATACCTTATTTTCAATCTTTGAAACTATTTCCATGAATTTTTTAGACATTTCAGAATCAGGATCCTCCTGAATGAATGGTTTTCCCTGGTCTGAGTTTTCCCCCACCCCAATTCCCATAGGTAAGCTTCCCAGGTAGGGTATTTCCAATTCTTCTGCCAGTTGTTTTCCTGCACCTTTACCAAAAATATTGATTTCTTCCTGGCAATGAGGGCATATGAAACCAGACATATTCTCTATGATCCCCAGGATAGGGATGTTCAATCCTTTAACCATATTAACACATTTACGTACATCTTCCCCAGCAACTGCCTGTGGCGTGGTGACCATGACCACACCATCCAAAGGACTAATTGATTGCAGGACGGTTAAAGGTTCATCTCCAGTTCCGGGAGGATTATCAATTACCAGCACATCCAGATTTCCCCATGAAACATCTGATAAGAACTGTTTTATGGCTCCAGTCTTTTTAGGCCCCCTCCAAATAATGGGAGCACCCTTAACTGGTAGCATGAACTCAATGGACAAAACTTTAAGGTTATCCCTGACTTTGACGGGTAATATTCCCAGGGGTGATTCTTTTAAGATTGCATTTTCCACCCCCAGCATATGGGGAACATCAGGACCGTGCAGATCCACATCAATTATACCAGTCTGGTAATTTTTTAGGGCAAATGCTACTGCCAGGTTAACTGCTATGGTTGATTTACCCACACCACCTTTACCACTCATAACTGCTATTTTATGACCTATATCACTCATACGCTTTACTATGGTGATTTCCTGTTGCATTATGAGTCTTTTCTGCTCTTCTTCAGAATCAGTTTTCATTTCAGCGTCTGTTTTCAAATAACCATCCCACTCAATTAATAATAAATGATTAATACCCTCTTATTCAGATGGTTTTGTTTTTATGAGTTTTTAACTGCTTTTTTGATTAAAAACTTAAACATGACCCTCGGAACATGCGGTATCCTTACTGGCCAATTTTAATTTTCCTTCTGCCCAGCTTTGCAGGGCTTCAATGACTGTCCCAGATGCACCAACATAAACCTCAATACCAGCTCTTTGAAGCATTTCTACTGCTTTAGGGCCAAGATTTCCGCACAAAAGTGCGTTAGCTCCTGAACCGGCGATAAATTCACCAGGTGTCATGTTTCCGCCTGCGTGTTTTGCTTTGCTTTCCAATATTTGGAAACTTTCTATTTGATCATTTTCCCATTTGATTAAAACGAAGTAAGGTGTTTTTCCCAGATGTTGGGATATGTTACCCTTTAAACCGCCTTGATCAAGACTAGGAACGCATACTACTACCATTTTGTATCCTCCATTTTAAATTTAGTCCGAACCACACAGCGGAATGCCACATTTAGGGCATTTAATGTCACGACAGGGCACTCCTGGAGTTTTTGGAGATTCATATCCACATTGTGGACATTTACAGACCCTTGGAGGTCCGCCTCCCATCCCTCTGGCACCTTGTCCTCCTCTTCTTCTCCCTAATCCGGGTTGCGCTGTGGATTTAGGGAAATCTTCTTCAACGGTGACTATTCCTATGTTTTCTGAATCACAATCCGGACATTTGTCATATTCTTTCTTTGGACTGTGCCATTCAAAACCACAATTTTTACATTGGTATCTTTTTTTATCCATAACGTAATCTCCTCCTTTTATTTGAATTATTCTACCTTCAACTAATGCCCTGGAGATTTTCCTCCGGGCCGAGTTAATGGTCCGGTGAAAGGTGGGCTGGGAAATATCCATAATCTCTGCTGCATTTTTTTGCTGGATTTCCTGATAATCCCTGAGTCTCAGTGCTTCGAACTCTTCCAATGTGATTTGAAGAGCATCAAAGTTTTTCCCACCTTCTTTGTCCGGGATAAAACATTGTACTGCTGGTTTTCGTAGTATTCTGCAACATCTTCTGGGCCTAGGCATGTTATGAATATATATTCAAAACAGTATATAAACCTTTCCAGTTTTCATACACAACCTCCGTGAAATCATAAAAAAATTACCATACTGACTGAACAACACCACCAATTCACCACCCCCTTAAAATCCCCATATTAATTAAATTAAACCAAATATAATGATAATTTGCCATTAAATTAATTTAAATAACTTTAATAAATAATAAGACACATAACCCCCTGTAAACCAGTGAATAAATCTCAATCAATTGGTTTTGCAGTTGAAGATTAAACTTATTAACGGTGAAACTAAAGTTAGGTTAGTCTAACATTGAGGTGTATTTTTAATGATCACATTAGTGGAACTTGAAAACGGGAAAAATGCAATAATCAGAGAAATTAAAGGGGGTTCCGGATTTAGAAATCGTTTAGAAGTGATGAATATTAGAGAAGGGAAAAAATGTTAAAAAAAATGCACTGCTCCTCTACGCGGTCCGGTGGTCATTGAAATAGATGGCTGTAAAATGGCCATTGGCCGAGGAATGGCCAAAAAAGTATGGGTGGAAGAGATTTGAGGAAAATATTACTGATGGGCAATCCCAATGTGGGTAAAAGTGTTGTTTTCTCCAGATTAACCGGAGTGAACGTGATCCAATCCAATTATCCCAGAACCACTGTAGGATACACCAAGGGACACTTGAAAATTGAGCAGCAGGAAATGGATCTTATCGATGTGCCGGGTACTTACTCTTTATCCCCTTCCTGTAAAGCAGAAGAAGTGGCCCGGGACATGTTCTTGATGAAAACCCGGAGTTAATCATCAACGTGGTTGATGCCACCAACCTTGAGAGAACCTGTATCTCAGCCTTCAAATCTTAGAGCATGGCCTTCCCACGATGATGGTACTCAACATGTGGGATGCAGCTAAACGAAAAGGAGTTCACCTAAACCTGGAAAAACTCCAGGAAATCATTGGCATTAAAATCGTTCCTGCAGTGACGGTGACTGGTGAAGGAATAAAAGATTTATCTAACGTTATAAATGAAATAAGCCTAAAACCAGATGAAAACATTTCCAAAATCCCTGAAATGAATGATAATGAAAAATGGGCATTTATTGGCCAGATATTATCTGAAGTTCAGAAAATAGAACACCGTCACCCATCTATCCTGGAACGATTAGAAGATGCATCAGTAAAACCTGTTTCAGGAATTATAATAGCATTAATCGTAGTATTCATCACCATGCAAGTGGTAATTGGACTGGGAGAATTATTAATCAACTATATTCTGGACCCCCTTTATTACCAGTATTATGGACCATTCATCACCAACCTGGTGGAGAACTTTATCCCCACTGGTTTCTTCCATGACATCCTTAATAGGAAGCGGATACGAATACGAAACCTCCTTCGGCCTGTTAACTGCTGGAATCTATGTGATATTCGCCGTAGTTCTACCCTACATCCTATCATTTATCTTGTTTTAGGCTTTTTAGAGGATTTCAGCTATCTGCCCCGTCTGGCAGTCCTTTGGGATAGTATAATGCATAAGTTAGGATTCCATGGTTATGCAACCATACCCATTGTCCTTGGTTTTGGCTGTAACGTTCCAGCCATGCTTTCCACCCGAATTTTGGAGGGTAAAAGGGAAAAATTCATAGCCGCTACCCTGGTGGCCATATCAGTTCCCTGCATGGCACAAACAGCAGTAATAATAGGATTACTGGGACAATACGGTATTCAATACATCATAATGGTCTACGGAACTCTGTTCATACTGTTCATTACCCTGGGATCCATCCTGAATCTTCTAATGAAGGGGGAAAGTCCGGAAATCTTCTTTGAAATCCCACCCTACAGAATACCCCATATTGGAACCCTTCTCACCAAAATCTGGATGAGGGTAAGGGGGTTCCTGATTGAAGCCTTACCCTTTGTGTTTCTGGGAATACTGGCCGTTAACATCATGTACCTGGTGGGAATAATGAGTGCTCTTTCCAGTTTACTGGCTCCGGTAATGTCCCAGATGTTAGGACTCCCCAACCAGGCTATTGACGCTCTGATCATGGGATTTTTAAGAAAAGACCTTGCAACAGCCATGCTCGCACCATTGAATCTCACCCCCGGTCAACTCGTAGTGGCATGTACAGTTCTGACATCCAGTTTCCCCTGCATCGCAACATTTATTGTTCTAATTAAAGAGATCGGAATTAAAGACATGCTTAAAACTGTTGCTCTAATGTTATCCATTGCATTGATCCCGGAACAATACTGAACATAATATTGAGTTGAAAAAAATTAATCGAGAATGGAGATAATGTTCATGAAAATAACGAATTTAATAAAACATATCCTTTCAATATTCCGACATGATTGTAGAAACTGTCCCAGATGTTCAGAACAATCCATCCAAATCAAAATGGTGCATGAAAACAAGGAAACCGATGATTTTAAATGATTTAAACATTATTAGTTCAATAAGAATAGATTTAGGAAAATAGTAACTTGATTAATGTTAATTTAATTAATTTTTAATTCATTTTTTTTAATCCATAATTTTAATAAACCATTATAATGGTTTCAACTGAATTACAGTTAACTCACACCTTGAACCCAACCTCATAGGAGGCCCCCAGGTACCAGTACCCTGAGATACATATAGTTGAGTTCCATTATACTCATAGAATCCACTGAGGTATGGAAACATTAGTTTTACCAGGACGTTAAAAGGTATCATTTGACCGTTATGAGTATGGCCTGAAAGTTGCAGGTCAATCCCTGCGGCACTAACCTCATCCAACCCCACCGGAAGATGATAAAGGAGGATTGATGGTTTTGCATTCTGAAGTTTAATATTAGATAGAGTGTTTTTTAGATGATCACCCCGGTGGGAGTATCCCACACCAACCACTTGTATCCCCTTAAATTCAACCACTTCTTCCTGGAGAATTTTAAGTTTTGTACCTCCCAGGACCCTGAAAACTTCTTCCAAATCCTCATAGGTCTCATGGTTACCGGTTACAAAAAAGGCAGGTGCATTTAAACTATCAATTGCTTTGAATGTGTGTTTGTGTAGCTTGGCACTGCCGTCCACCATATCCCCAGTTATAAAAACCACATCAGGGTTCAGTTTATTAGTTTCATCTACTATTTTCTCCATGTAACCAGAATTCCTAATGGAACCAATGTGAATATCACTGAGGTGAACTGCCTTTAAATCATTATCTAAACCATTTAAGGGTATTTCTATTTCTTTTATTTCCAATAAGTAACTGTTGTAGATGGAATATGTGCTAATGATAGCGGTTAACACTAATATTATAATACCCGCACTTTCACGGGGGAGTGGGAAGAAAAACGACAACAACAGATAAATTATCAGCATGAAAAGTAGATAAAAGGATATTCCCATCCATGCCAAAGCCAGAGTATAAAATATGCGGGTGAGACTGTTGGATACCGTCCTTTCCATCAAAGTGGCCAGGGGATAAGAAATAGATGCAATTACCATTACCACATAAAATCCAGTATCCACTGGTAAACCCAGTAAAAATGACATTCCATACAAAACATAATAATTAAGAACTATAAATCCCACAAAAAACAGGGATATGAACATTGCATACTGTATAATTCTTCTCATTTAAACCGCCTTTAAATTCATATAATTACAGTATAACATAATTAATCCCATCAAACTCTCAAACCATACCATTAGGGCATTTTAGGTTCACATTTATTTTCTCTGAAATAATTAAAACATAATTCTGAACAAAAAAGGATTGGATAGTTCATCACTGGATGTCCATTAATTAATTCTATAAATTTCTAAAAGTCAATGTGGTGATTTAAACATTCTGTGAATTTCAAACATCCTGTGTTTGATTTTTAGATTATTAAGATTTAGATTGTTAAGATTTAGATTATAGAGGTTTCTGGTAAAAGTTTCACCAGAATGTAATCATACATCTTGGATTTTTTGATTTCAGAAACATCACCCAGACGGTACTCATCCACAATTACTTCGGCAATCTGGTCCTTGTACTCATCATAGTTCAGTTTAACCCTCACTCCATCCAGCTGACTAACTATGGGTGCTGGAGAATAAATTTCCTTTACCGCTTCCACCTGGTTTTCAATTTCTGTTTTCACCAGAATAGAGGGAACTATGGGCGGGTCATCCATCATCTCTTTACGTCGGTTATCCAGGATGTCCTCCACAACATCTGCCAGGTTCCTGAGGGCTCTAATATTTTCCCCCCTTTTCAGGCGACGTGGGATCCTTCCCAAACCACTTACATATGCAGTAGCTCCAGGTATGTCCTCCACACTCATCTCAGGAGCACCCGTTACCACCACAGGGATGTCAATATCACTGAAAAGATGGGTTTTATTCATTAGGCATTCCCTGAAACTACCCAGGGCAAAGACCACCAGATCGTGTTCTTCAATGAGTCTTTTTTCATCCTCAGAAATGCGTGATATTCCCTTTCCAGCTCCACGGGAAAGACCGATCATGTTATCCTTGGCCCCGTAACGTCGCAGGTACTCTGATATATCACAGGCAGAGTGGGGCAGGTGTTGTCTGGCCAGGGTTGGGGAGACAATGGCGATTTCTGTCCCGGCCATGGGTGCTCTCTTAATTTTCCCCAGAAGTTCACTGGATTTTTCCTCAACTTTATCCACATCTTCCACAGGCACTGCCAGAGTGAGGACCAGATCCATCTGACTGGTGGTCTTCTGCAGGACGAAACCTCCCAGATCCTCGATAAGTTCCGTCATCTCTTCGTGTTTGTGAACTCCTCCAGTATAGGTTAAGGTTTCGTACATAATTTACTCTCCAAAATATTATATCTCATCTGTGCTCTTTCCAGGGGATTAAATGGGGTATTTTTATGGGAGGGAATTTCCACAACCCGAATCCCCATAAATTCTATTTCCTCCAGGATATCACCATTAGGGTCATCTTTCAGATAGTCCGGGAAAACTAGAAAGTCCGGTTTTTCTGTCACTAGGGAAAATCCCATGTCATCAACTATCTCTCTAATGAATTTAGAGTAAACCTTAACTTTTATTTTTTTCCTTTCATTCATTATCTGGCTATCTTGACAAACAGGAATGGGATCATCCCACTTTCCCATATCCAATTTTTCCGTCTTTAAAATGCTGGAAATAAGATCAATACTTTCATAAATTTGTTTAAAAGTATTTAACTTTATTTTAATGGCAGGAGTTTGGGTTTCAGTCTCAGAAAGTACAATGGCTAAATCCGCACCCTCAAAATTGTTGTCCTTCTTTACAGTGTACTCTGAAACACCAGCCAGTCTAACTGCTTCCTGGCACATGGGAGTGGTATAAATTTTCATGGACACCTCGATTCACTATCTCATTTATTACATTATTTAATAGCTAAATATTTACCGATAAAACTAGAAAAAACCTTAGTTTTAAATCTATTGAATTTCCATTATTCGATGAAACCCCATATCACCAAAGAATTTAAATAATAAATAAAACAAAAAAGGAACATAACAAGACCTTTTTATACTGGTCTCGGGATGTGAATACATTGTTTGGAGCAGATGAACCCCAAAAAACGGCCCCTATAAAAGAAGGGGATGAATATGAGGTTAAAATTGAAGATTTAGGTAAAGAAGGCGATGGAATCACCCGAATTGAAGGTTTCGTAGTCTTTGTACCTGAAACAAAAGTAGGTGAAGAAATAAAGGTTCGAATAACCTCGGTGCGGAGAAGATTCGCCTTTGCTGAGAAGGTTCCTGAATGAATAAGGAATAAAAATCTTATTTTTTCCCCTTTAATATCTATTTTTGGTGTTATTATGCAAGTTTCCCTGAGTTTTGAGAGATCATTTTCTAAAGATGTGGCTATCATGGTTGATGTTTTACGTGCCAGCACCACCATCACCGTGGCCCTGGAAAAAATCCCCAATATTATCCCCACGCTGGAGATAGAAGAAGCTCTGGCTATTGCCCCCGAACACAATGCATTCCTGGCAGGTGAAAGGGCAGGGGCAACTATTGAAGGATTCGATGTTGGAAATTCCCCCCTGGAAATCCAGAACTTACGCGGTGAAACCCTGATCATCACCACCAGTAACGGGACCCGGATCCTGGAAGGAATCAGGGGCCGTGCACTCATAGGTTCCTTTATAAATGCTCAGGCAGTTGCAGAGAAGGCCAGGAAAATCGCAACCAGCCATATAGAAGTGGTTATGGCTGGGGTGAGGGGACAATTCGCCATAGAAGATTTCCTGGGTGCTGGTGAAATAATCTCCCACTTGCAGGATCAGGAACTGGATGAAATGGCCCAATCATCATGTATGGCACTTCAAAACCCCCAACTGGTGGATCAAGCTGTGAAAAACTCCCGATCAGCAAGGAATCTTAGGAAACTGGGATTTGGGGAAGACGTGGACTTCTGTCTCCAGCGAGATAAATCACATCTGGTACCTGAATTTAAAGATGGATTAATAAGAATTTTAGAATAAATGAAGGATTAAAATTAGTAAAGGACAAGCTTTTTATAGACCTATATTATATCTATAGGCTCAATATTATAACGAAAGAACCAGAAAATTTATTAAAATTTTAGTTTATGGATTGAAATAATTTTCTAGTTGAATTTAGAGTGATTTAATGGCACCTGACAATTTAACAATCATTGGTACAGCCCACGTATCAGAAAAGAGTGTAGAAGAAGTAAGAAATACCATCCTAGAGAGTGAACCAGACATTGTAGCCGTGGAACTTGACGCAGCCCGTTATCAGAACCTTCTCAACGAGAAGAATGGTGTTCAACAGGATAAAGAGATAAAAATACGGGAAATCTTAAAGGGCAATAATTTCACCATGTTCCTGGTGAGCGGGTTTCTCAGCTACTTCCAGAAAAAGATTGGCGATGAAGTAGGGGTTAAACCCGGCTCAGAAATGCTGGCCGCAGCAGAAGCCGCCGAGGAAGCCGGAGCCAAGGTCGCCCTTATTGACCGTGACATTCAGATCACCCTTAAACGGGCTTTGAATCGGATGAGTTTCTTGGAAAAGGCCAAGTTCATTTACAGTATCATAGCATCATTTTTCAGTAAAGATGAGGCTATTGAAGATATTGAAGATATAAAACAGGGCGATGCTTTGGAAGAAGTCATGGGTTACTTCCAGGAGATGTCTCCCCGTGCTTATGAGGTTTTGGTGGCAGAAAGGGATGCGTTCATGGCTCAAAGGCTCCTGGATCTGGAAGGAAATGTGGTAGCTGTGGTAGGGGCCGGTCACAAAAAGGGAATCCAAAAGAACATGGAAAACCCCCAGGACATACCTCCACTTTACCAGCTTATGGAGTTAAAAGAATCAAAAATCAGTGCCACTAAAGTGATCTTATTTGCAATACCGGCATTATTCATAATAATATTTGTACTTGCATTCCTGCAGGGGATCAACATCCAATCCGGAATTCTGGAGTTTGTTCTGCTCACAGGGGGATTGGCCTTTGCCGGATCTCTTTTAGCTGGATCTAAAATCCCCTCTGCTATCACTGCATTTATAGTAGCCCCCTTTACCGCCATACACCCTCTTTTGGCCGCAGGATGGTTTGCAGGAATAGTGGAGGCCAAGTTGAGGGGAGTTTCCATGGATGACTTGGCCAGCCTATCCAAGAGTGAAAGTCTGCGTGACCTCTGGAATAACCGATTGTTTAGAATACTACTGGTGGTGGTGGGGGCCAACATCGGCACCACCATCGGAGTCTTCCTATCCATACCCAACGTTCTCCTGCCCTTGATCAATAAATTAATGGGCATATAAGTGTGTAAAATTTAATGAAACATTTAATGGACATACCCCATACATGACTTCATTGCATTAAATAAAGGGATTTATAGATTCATTTAAAAACAGTTAGATGAGTTGGTTTAAATGTACTTGATATTCAGATGTGACTGTGGAAGGGCAGTATATGCCAAAGAAGGTGTAAACGTGAAGAAATGCGTTTGTGGGAAGAATTTGAAGGTTGGTCAGAGGAGAATCATAGCCAAAACTGAAGACCATCAAACAGCCTCTGAAAAGGTGCAAGAACTTCAGGAAGAAAAGTATGGTGGAGTCTACTTTACTACTGCCGATAAATTATGAACTCATAACATCATCTGCATCTCAATCAATTCAAACTTAATCCTAAAAATTGCATAAACTAAAAACTTAAACATTGCATCATATTATTATTCTTAAGTCTTCAAAAATAATCTCCCTAAAAAAAATTCCTAAATAATAAATAAACCCTAACTGTATTAGTTTATGAAAGAATAAGTATCTAATATCCTACTTGAATAATTTAGTGGTGCATTGGTTACAGGTTATGAGTTTAACCCATTACCATCCTTCTATCTTTTTTACTTCTTCCAGTATTTCAATACACTCTTCTATTTCCTTAGTAGGTTCTAACCCTTCTAGTATGCCTATAACTTGGTTAATTCTGGCTATACTTCCAATATTCATAATTTTTTCTTTCTTTAGTTCTATATTGTCAAATCCTTTCAGTTTTACCATTTTATCCCTATTATTCCCATTCTATATTGGTTTTTTACCAAGTAGTTGTGGTTGCTTGAATACCTATTAACTCACCCTGTGATTATAATTAAATTCCCATATTTCTTAACTATATGTATACTCAATGAACTAGATAAAAAAAATTAAAATGATTTCACAGTATTGAATGCTGTAGGATTACTCCCAACATGACTTTTTGTTATGTAATATCCTGCAGGAGTAACTGTCATTATTTTACTGGGTTTTATCCTATACATTATTACATTTGAAACGGCTTTAGACGATAACGTAGCTGTTGGCATTGTTATTTTTTTAAGTTTTTCCAATTGTCTCATAATTATATCCCCCTGTTTTATATTATAGGATGAAGTATTATACAACTATGGATGAAGTTAGTATATACTAACCTAACTATGGACAAAAAATTATTATCATTGAACTTTAGTTAGATAAAGTAAGATCCCCACGACTAGCTACACCCCATCAGGTTGATAGAATTAGCTTGTTGCAAAACCAAGTTTTTGTATGATGATCCCAAACAATACTATTACTTATTTTCTATACAAATATTTTAGTATATCAATAAGTCTTTTTATAAATAAACCTATTATTTCCAGCTTAATAATGCAAAATCAAGCTGAATACTATCCATTTTACTTTTTTCATATAAATTAGGAGATGTATATATACTATCTTATACCATAGTGAAGGGTGAATACTTAGATAAAGAGATATTAAAAAAACATCTTGATCTAGTATGAATAGTAAAAATTTCTATAATCTTACCCGCAGAGGTGAGAGAAAAAACATAGAATTCAAAGAAAATCTTAATTCTAATACTCATCTTTTTACTGAACGCAAACAACAACTAGCATCCCAGATGAAATACCGTCTGGAAAGAGGCCATGGTGAGGCCATTTATTTTATTGGAGTGGATGATGACGGTCTGCTGGTTGGACTGGGAAAATCCACAATGGACGAATCCCTCCATGTTCTGGGTGAACTGGCCCGTGAAATAAATGCCAAAATCTCGGACGTGGAAAAGCAAACTGCAGGCAGGGGCGAAGTTGCCAAGGTAATTATCAGCCGCCAGCATAACAGCAAAGGCGATCATTTACTTATTGGAGTTGCCGGTCATGTGGATCATGGCAAAAGCACTCTGGTGGGAACCCTAACCACCGGAAAACTGGACACCGGTTCAGGGAGCACCCGCATATTTCTGGATGTTCAAAAACATGAGATAGAACGGGGTTTGTCCGCTGATCTGTCCTTCGCGGTATATGGATTCAAAAATGGAGGACCAGTACGTATTAAGAACCCTCTTAACAAGAGGGATAAAGCACTTATGGTGGAAAAGTGCGATAAACTGATTTCTTTCGTGGACACTGTGGGCCATGAACCCTGGCTCCGCACCACCATCAGAGGTATTGTGGGGCAAAAGCTGAGTCATGGCCTGCTAGTGGTGGCAGCTGATCAGGGACCCACCCATATCACCAGAGAACATCTGGGGATAATTTTAGCTATGGAACTACCAGTTATAGTGGTAATGACTAAAATTGACATGGTGAATGAGGAGCAAATTAAGAATATTCGGCAGGAGATATTCGACCTGTTGAAACTGGTGGGAAGAATACCCTACATGGTGAAAACCATTGAAGATGCGGATTTTTTAACAGAAAATATGAACCAACATCTGGTGCCGGTTATTAAAGCATCCCCTGTTACTGGTGAGGGATTTGAACTATTAGATCAGCTTTTTTCGGGCCTTAAAATGCCCTCCCATGAGGAAGATTCCCAGAAGCCATTTATGATGTACATCGATAAGATCTACTCAGTTTTGGGAGTGGGAACTGTAGTAAGTGGCACCATACGACAAGGAAAGGTTAAAAAGGGTGAAAAACTTATTTTAGGACCTTCGAGTTCGGGTGATTTCATTCCAGTAAATGTTAAAACCATTGAAATGCACCATTATCGAAAAGAAAGTGCTGGTGTGGGTGAAGTGGTGGGAATTTCCATTGCCGGTGTGGAAATGGATGAAATTAGGAGAGGGATGATCATATGCCACCCAGATTACAATCCACGTGCAGTAAGGGAATTTGACGCGGATGTGGCTATATTGGTGCACCCCACCACCATTAAGGATGGTTACGAGTGCATAACTCACATCGAGACCATAGCCGAAACCAGTTGTTTTAGACCTATTGACCAGGAGTATCTATCTGCAGGGGACACAGGATCCATAAGAATGAGATTCAAATACCGACCTTACGCTATCCGTGAAGGCCAAAAATTAATATTCCGGGAAGGAAAAAGTAAAGGAGTCGGAACTGTGACCCGTTTAGTGAGTTAATCTCCAGTATACCCATCATAAGCATTTATCCGAATTAATTGCAATCTATATTCATTACCTAACTTTTATCCCAACATCCCCATATTCTTCATTAATTCCAATCCTATTCATTAAATCGTTTTCATTCTAATTCCTTTTTTATGAATTCCTGCATCTCACAGGCCTTGCAGATGGAAGCAGATGATGGTTCGCCACATATCTGACACTGGTGAATTTTAACCTGTTTTTTATCTATCTGCAGGTTTTTCTGGAAAAATTCAAGGAGGTTCATTTTGGTGCCTGGCCGGTCTTCTTCCAGATGGTTGAGGTAATTTTTTAATCGTGACCTGAGGGATTGATGAGCATATGGACATTCTGCCAGGTGCACATCTACTTCATTCATAACTGCCCATACACCCACCTCTTTTTCTGGTATTAGCCATAGTGGTTTAATGCGTGGCACCATTTTGGGGTGGATGCGTTCCTGTTTCGGTCCGAACTTGGCGAAACGCCGCACATCCGCCCGGGCGAAACTCATTAGAAAAGACTGGATTTCATCATCCAGGTTGTGACCCGTGGCCAGTTTATCCGCACCCAGCTGGTGGGCGGTGCGGTTCAGGAGGTAACGTCTGAAAACACCACACGGAACACATGCCGTCTGGAAAAACTTAGCCGCCTCGTCCAGGGAGAATCCCATCTCACTTTCCAGGGATACTTCATGATAATCCACTCCCAGTCCAGATGCATTATTCCGGGCAGATTCAGTTCCCTCTTCACGATAACCAGATATTCCCTCATCAATGGCAATGACCAGAAGTTCAAAATCAAACTCATTTTCCTTTAGAAGTTTATCCAGAATGTGCAGGGTTAAAACGCTGTCCTTACCTCCTGAAAGAGCGACTGCTACCCTATCACCTTCATCTATCAAATTATAATCGGTTATTACCTTTTTAACCTTATTTTCAAGTTCCTGATTGAAGTTCGGGTAATCCAGATGTTTCATAAAAAATATATGGCTGGCTGAACATAAAAATCATTATGATATCTGCAGAACTGACCGTGATCCCCCTAGGCACCCCCGGGACCAGTCTCAGCAAATATGTGGCCGCTGCCGTGGCTGCATTGGATGAAACTGGAATCAAATATCAGTTAAGCGGGATGGGAACCCTTTTGGAAGCTGAAAATCCAGATGAACTCTTTGATGCCATTAAAATTGCTCATGAAGCAGTTTTTAAGGCAGGTTCCCAGCGTGTGGTGACCAGTGTCAAGATCGACGACCGCAGGGATCGTGACCAAACCATGGCCGATAAGGTGCACTCAGTAGAGAAAAAACTGGTATGAATATGACTATTTGATTAATGCTTACTGATTTTAGTTAGTTCGGGGAATATCCCTGAAAAATGGATTAACCTCAAAAATTAACTTAAAATAAATTAAAAAAAATATAAAAAAAGAATAATTGGTTTTGAATCTAGAAAAAATTGTCAGAAGCGGCTTCCAGTGAAATCACAATTTTTTCCAGTTCTTCTACAGATAAAGAAGGATGCACTGGAAGGGATAAAACTTCAGATGTCGCTTTTTCAGTTTCAGGACATTTATCATTGTACCCCAGGTTCTGGTAGAGTTCCTGTTTGTAAATAGGGACAGGGTAATGTATTCCGGTTCCAATTCCTTCCTGGTTGAGGAAGTTCATCACATCATTCCTTTTTCCATCTTTAACCCTCACAGTATACTGGTGGAATACATGTTTCACTTGGGGGGAGACAAATGGTGCTTCAATATCTGAAATTCTCTTTAAATGTTCGGTTAGGTATTCTGCGTTTTCTATTCTCTTCTGATTAAACCCATCCAGTTTTTTAAGTTGAACCAGGCCAATGGCAGCAGCTATATCAGTCATCCGGAAATTGTATCCCAGAACAGAATGATGGTATCTTTCTTTTTCACCATGGGCCCGTAGTATCCGGGCCACCTCAGCAAGTTCTGTGTTGTTGGTGGTTATCATCCCACCTTCACTGGTAGTCATGTTCTTGGTGGGATAAAAACTGAAACAGGCCATTTCACCTATGGATCCTATCATTTTATCCTGGAACATTGCCCCATGTGCCTGAGCAGCGTCTTCCACAACTGGAATACCATGTTCTTCTGAGATTTCTTTAATCAGGTCCATCTTAGCGGGTTGACCGTAGAGATGCACTGGTAGTATAGCCTTGGTTTTTTTGGTTATGGCCTCTTCAATCTGGTTGGGGTCCAGGTTAAAGGTCTGGGGATCGATGTCCACAAAGACTGGTCTGGCTCCAACATAGAGTGCACAGTTACCAGTAGCTGCAAAGCTGAAAGGAGTAGTTATAACCTCATCACCATTGCCCACACCCAGGGCCAGTAAAGAAAGGTGTAATGCTGTGGTTCCTGAACTCGTAGCAACCGCATGTTTCGTTCCAATATAACTGGCAAATGCTTCCTCAAATTCTGCCACTCTTGGGCCCTGGGCTATGAACCCGGACCTTAACACTTTTTCCACTTCTTCTATTTCTTCTTCACCGATAAGGGGCTTGGCAACTGGTATCATGAATTCACCTGAATTAAAATCATGGGATAAAATGATAGTTTTATTTAATCACTCCGTAGCCATCAAATAATTCTATAGGCTAAGTTAGAAAAATGATTGAAAAATATTTAATTTAAACTTGTCTTTCATCCACGATGTTTACATTGATTTTCATACTTAAAAATATACCTATATCCTTAAAAAAAGAAAATATCCTGGATTAAACCCCGAATTAAGCATTATTTAACGGAATATTCGCACAATATCTTCCTTCCGGTTCCAGAAAAGGATGGCGATCATTGCAATAGCCGCCAGTATTAGAAGAGGTAGGCCGGTGAATGGGTCGGATGGTTGGGCAGTAACCACGGATGGTAGTCCTGGAAGCCCGGAATCTGCAGAATTGTACAGTAATGCAACGTAGAGATTATTGGCTATATGCACCCCCATGGCAGTTTCTATACCATTATCTCCCAGGGCTATCACTCCCAACATCAGCCCAATGATGAAGGTGGAAACTACAATGGACATATCCATGTACAGATTGGTTCCATTGAAAAAATGCACACCTCCAAATAGGAGTGAGGTGATTAAAAGCGGGACCCACGGCTTTTTTGAAACCAAGCTAAATCCTTGCATGAGGTATCCTCTGAATAAAATCTCCTCAAAGGATGCTTGAATTGGGAAAGCCAACAGACATATAATTAGAAGAATGAAAAAACTCCCAGAATTATAGGTAATCTGGTAACTGCCTGGATTCAAAATCAAATCAGGTAAAGAAAGTATAAACAGGATCAATGCCCATAAAATCAACCCTTTAAATAATAGTTTCCATCGTAGCCCTGAGACTGTGTTTATCACTCTTAATAAATGTTTATGATGTAAGAATCGCAGGCATATATAGAAAAGGAAGAATGAAATAGTATAACTGATACCAACCAGTATAACCAGGGAATATGGGCTGGACATGGTGGATCCAATGAAACTGGAAATATTCGATATTCCCCCAGAAAAAAATGAGAAAAGTATGAGTAAAAGTCCCAGTATAACACCGGCCACCAGACTACCACCAACCAGAGAGATTATTACCGTTAAAAGGTATCTCCACCAGTTGTTTTTACCTTCAGAAGCATTTTCTAAAAATGATATTGGTGAAATAGACGATGACATTGTTTTTACTCCTATCCAAGATAATCTCTTTCTATACTTATACTAATATATTATTAATAGGTTGATTGTTAGGATATAATGATTATGAGATTAAATTATAAAAAACATGAATGTGATAATGTTGAATCTACTTTTTATAATTTGAATGTAATCTATAATAAAAAACAGTAAGGATAATTACCAGTTCAATTGATTAAAAAAAAGTTACTAAGGATTACTGCTGGATGATTGAGGTTAATGAAATGGTTGAATTTAATGAAATAGACTTTTTATACATAGAAGAAGGCCAGGTAAGGATTAAAATCCCCACATTTGAAAAGGTAACAGCCAGGGCACCTGTTTTTTTCAACCCGGTTATGGAGCTTAACCGGGACCTGTCGGTTGCTGCTTTAACCACGTACCAGCATCAGAAGGATGATGATATCACTATCTGCGATGCTTTCGGAGGGAGTGGAATACGGGGGATAAGATACGCTAAGGAAATAGAAGGTGTTTCTCTGGCAGTGGTGAATGATTTAAACCCACTGGCAGTTGAACTTGCCAATGAAAACATCAAAAATAATGGTTTAACCAATGTGAAGGCTTGCAGAGAAGATGCTAATTTTATCCTCCGCAAATGCAAGGGTAGATTTGATGTGGTGGACATCGACCCTTTTGGCACCCCTGCACCATATGTTGAATCAGCTGCTGCCAGTATTAAGGCAGGAGGACTGATTTGTGTCACTGCCACCGACACTTCCGCCCTTTGTGGCACCTACATGAAGCCATGCATCAGGAAATACGGTGCTAAGCCCCTTAGAAATGAATATTGTCATGAGACTGGTCTTAGAATCCTGGCAGGGTTCCTTTCTCGCACCTTCTCCAAATATAAAAAGTGTTTGGATTTCCAGTTTTCCCACAGCACAGAGCATTACATGCGCCTGTACGCCCTGGTGGGTAAAGGAGCAAAAAAAACAGATGAGTCCCTGGAAAACATTGGTTACATAGCACATTGCCCTAAATGTCTTAATCGAGAGGTTTTTAAGGGCATGGCCCCCCGAATATCCCTGAATTGTCCTGATTGTGGTGAGGTTTGGAATGTTGCTGGTCCCCTTTGGTGTGGGGAAATGCAGAATTCTGACTTTTTAAGCCGAATGCTAGATGTAGTGCCTGATCTGGAGATTAACCAGGAAAATGAGGTTACCAAACTCCTGGAAAAATGTCTCGCAGAATCGGGTGCCCCTCCCACATTCTACGATGTGCATGCTATTTGCCGAAAGTTGAAGATAAGTGCCCCACCTATGGAGGGAGTCATGACCATGATTAAAGAGGGAGGATACATGGTTACCCGAACTCACTTCAATCCCAATGGTTTGAAAACTGATGCCCCTTTATCTTTCATTGAAATGGTCATTGCCGATTATAAATGATATTCTGAGATTATTCTATACTCCCTGAGAATTTCAGGAAACATTCAAAAATAAAATAAATACCCATTTCAAAATAAATTCCCCATTTCTGGGTTGATAAATCCTTATTTTTTTATTGATAGTTTAACATGTCATGGGTGTAGTAATACTGTAACTCAGAGGCGTGCTGGAGTTCATAGTCCCGGTAAGGTAGGCTCAGGTATGGTGTGAGCATTCCCTTTAAGACATAGTAGTAGGCTGCGAACTGGCCGTACTCCTGCCAGGTTATGTAGAAGTAAAGTGGGAATCCACACCCCTGAGAAAATATGGGGTTACCTGATCTGGCAGTTCCGTGCCATACCATAGGGATGGGCCCTTCCTGTCCATTCTGGGCGGCTAGTTTCTTAATATATTTACGAGCATCATTCCAATTGTTAAAGGTGAGTCCATCGGCCTTGAATTTATATCTACCATCTGGAACTCCGAATAAAGCCAGTTTAAGTGAATCCATATAATTCGTGGCTCCCTCAGCACCAGTACCATTGGTGTCAATGAAGGCCATTTCAATTATCAACACATCCCCCTCTTTGTAGTGACGATAGTTGGAATCACCAGCGAAATGGACCACCAGTGCACATTTGGAACCCTTTTCCTTTGCATATTCTGCCAAAAGCTGAGAATGAGCATGACCAGGGTACATATCCGGGTTAGCCAGTTTCACAAATCCCAATCGCCCCACAGGTTCAAACGGACCGGTCATGGTTGAAACAACAAGATAAACTCCGAATATTGCCAGAACAATTAAGAGAATAACTTGCCATTTCATTGCGTCACCAGATTTATCGTTAAGAGAGTATTAGTAGGAGATAAAATTTATTATATTGATTATATCATTACCAGTTATCTATATTAATTCCAATATAGATATCTTAGATTTTTTTAAATTCCGGGGAATTAATTATGAATTTAATTCATTGCGTAAACAATTTATGTGTAAACTTCCCCTATTTTTCTAATCGTTATATCATTATTACCTTTAAAGATTTGTGTTTTTCCCATTCTGAATAAGTTTTCCAACCACAGAGAATGAAGCATACCAGAAATAAATAGTTAATATATCCTAATCCAATGAATTTTATTTGCATGATCCCGCGAATCTTAATCCAGTGAATATTATTATAAAGATTATAATAACCTTTATCACTTCTCCAAGACACTTATGACTGGATTTGAATTTTATCTGTTAAATACAAAATAAAATTATCTGTTAAATACAAAAATACAAAATAAAACTGTAAATATCAATAAACTATTTTTAGTCCCTAAAACCATTATTATAATATAAAAATAAGTCCCTGGATGAATGAAATGTAAAAGAAGACTGGTAAAGAGTGTAAATTTTTCCAGAATTTGGTAAAGAGGAGATTATATGGATATAGGGTATTTGACTTCTGATGCAATGAAATATCCCTCACAGGATTGGAAGAAGATTATAATTCTAGGAATATTAATTTTAACCAGTTTTTTAATTGTTCCTGCTTTTTTAGTTATGGGATATGTTTTCAGAGCCCTGAAATGGTCTATTGCCGGTGTTGACCAGCTTCCTGATTTTGATGAATGGGGAGAAATGTTCACAGACGGCCTTAAAATCTTTGCAGTAGAACTGGTCTACTTCATTGTTCCCTTCATTATCATATTCCTGGGTATCTGGGCTTCAATTGGTTCACTTGTAGCTTTGGAGGCTTCTGGAAATGATTTAATGCCTGCTGCTGCTTTCAGCGCCTTCAGTTTAATGGGAGGGTTGCTGGTTATGGGATTAGTTGTGGCTGTTATTTTGGGAGTGTTCTTCACCATTGGAATAGCCAATATGGCCTATTATAACAGTGAAATTGGAGCTGCCTTCAGATTCAGGGAAATATTGAACACCATCAATGCCATTGGCTGGGTGGACTACATCATCTGGTACATAATGATGATCATATTGGGAATGATAATGGGCGCCATAGCAGGAGTTCTTGGACTTATACCTGTCCTGGGATGGGTTTTAATTGTACTGGTCCTCTATCCTTACCTTTACTTATTATATGCCCGAGCTTTAGGGCTTTTATTTGTTTCAGGGTTGGAAATCTAATGAAAATCCTTTGAATTTCTTTTATTATCATTATTTCACTTTTTAGGATTTTTATTACTTATATAGTGAATATAGTGCATCATCTTTTTATAAGAAAAGAAACATAATAATAGATACCGAAAAATGGAGGTATAAAACATGGATATTGGAGAAATTATTTCTGATTCCCTTAGTTACCCGTCTCAGGACTGGAAAAAAGTACTAATATTTGGAATTTTATTCCTTATAAGCTTTTTAATAATCCCAGTCTTCCTGGTAATGGGATACTTTTTCCGAATTTTAAAAGGTTCCATAGCCGGTTTTGACGAACTCCCTGACTTTGATGAATGGGGAGAGATGTTTATAGACGGTTTGAAAATATTTGTTGTACAGTTTGTATATTTCTTGATCCCAGCGATAGTTATATTAATTGGAGTATGGGCTTCAATCGCTTCCATGTCTGTGACAGACGCAGGCAACATGACCAATCCAGGTTTATTCATTGGACTCATGGGCGGAACAGCCATTATTGGAATTATCTTAGCCATAATTTTAGGATTAATTGCATCTATTGCCATTGCAAATATGGCTCTGAATAATGGTGAATTTGGAGCAGCATTCCGATTCGGGGAAATCCTCGAGAAAATAGCCATGATCGGATGGGGCAAATACATAGTATGGTACATTGTGATGATCATCATCGGAATGATCGGTGGAGTCATTGCAGGTCTCCTGAATATAATCCCGTTCATAGGAACCATAATTGCCCTGCTAGTGGTCTACCCATATCTGTACATGTTCTCCGCAAGATCCCTGGCTTTACTCTTTGGATCCAGCGTAGAAATGGAATCAGTTGAATAAACTAATTCCTTATTTCTTTTTTTTATTTTTTTAATCTATTTTGAATAAAATTCAAGAACAATTACTCTTAATATCCCACGATTTTTAAAATATAAGACCTATCTGGGGATTTAAAAAATGATTTTCATAAAATTTTATTTTCAAGTAAAAATCTTATTTTAAAAATAAACGGCCCATGAAGATAAAATAGAGAAAAGAAAAAAATATAATTCCCTTGGATACTTTTATTATCCAAAGGGAATCTAATCATTACCGGATCTTACAATCCAGTAAGTCGAAGACCGGTTATCTGGGCTGTGTCACTGTTTAAGGCTCGTAGGTCTTCTGTTGAGAACTTGCGAATATCATCGTGCCCTGCCAGCTGGGCCAGCATCTTAGTCTCCTCGGTCATGGACTTAATATAGTTGGCCACTCGCATGGAAGCCAGATCCACATCCAGGCGTTGGCATAGTAACGGATCCTGGGTGGCGACTCCCACCGGACATTTGCCAGTGTAGCACATACGGCATGCTCTGCATCCCATGGCAATCATAGCACCGGTTCCAATGTACACTGCATCTGCACCCAAAGCCATTGATTTGGCCACATCTGCCCCGCTCCGGATTCCTCCGGTGATTATGAGATCCACGGTGTCCTTCATGTCGATTTCTTCCAGTCCGCGGACTGCTTCCATGAGTGCTGCCAGGGTAGGGATTCCCGTGTGTTCAATGACCACTTCTGGTGCTGCTCCAGTACCACCTTCCATACCATCCACTGATATCACATCTGCACCAGCCTCGGCAACCAGTTGAACATCATCTTTCACCCTTCCCGGCCCTAATTTTACCACAATAGGTACCTGCCAGTCAGTGACCTCGCGGATGAGTTCTATGTGCTTGTCCAGATCCCCGGGTCTGGTGGCATCCAGGAAGCGGGCTGGGCTAAGTGCGTCGGTTCCAAGGGGTATTCCTCTGATTTCAGCTACTTTAGGGCTGACTTTCTCGGCAAGGAGGTGTCCTCCCATACCGGGTTTGGCTCCCTGACCTATTTTAACTTCTATGGCATCTCCCACATTTAAGTAGTCTGCGGAAACTCCGAAACGGCCGGAAGAATACTGTACCATCAGTTTGTCTGCGTATTCCCTTTCCAGAGGTAGCATTCCCCCCTCCCCTGTGTTAGCGCATGATCCTACCAGGGAGGTACCCTTGGCCATGGCCAGTTTACACTCCTCAGATAATGCCCCAAATGACATTCCGGCAATGAGTACAGGTGTTTCCAGTTCCAGGGGATTTTCAGCGTACCTGGTTCCCAGGACAACTTTGGTGTTACAGGCCTCCCTGTACTTGTCCACTGGAGATACTGAAGCCTGTCCAGGTAATATTATGATATCATCCAAATTAGGGAGTCTTCTTTCTGTACCAAAACCTCTGAGAACATATTTACCCGCCTTGGAAGTGTAACGTATGTCCGCAATGGTTCTGGGATCCCATATGCTCCCGGCTCCTGTTGGTATCAACACTGGACATGCCGCAGTGCAAGATCCACACATTATACAGCGACTTTTATCGATTTCAGCGTGACTATCCACGATTTCAATGGCATCGGTGGGGCAAACGATCTCACAGGTACCGCAGAAGACACATAGTCCTTCAGTTGATACTGCCAGTTCTCCGGAGGGGGATAGGGGTCTTTTTGAAGTTGATCTCATGGGGTTATCCGTCCCGAAGTTCTGCTGCAGACCCGTGGCAAATTCCTTAATATCCACCACACCCAGACAATTTTCCTTACAGGCTTTTACACAGGCCGGTACATCATCTGCAGACTGCATGCACTGTTGTTCGCATTTGAGCATCTCATCAGCAGTGTGAGTGATGCTTCCAATGGGACACATTAACATGCACAGGCGGCAGCCCACACAGAGATCCGGGTTGATCTTCACCACATCACCCTCACGGTAGATTGCATCTCTAAAACAGCCTTTTAGGCAGGATGGGTTTATGCACTGCTGGCAGACAATGGTCTGGTAACCTTCAGTCATTTTATGCAGGAAAATGCTGCTTTCATCATTGACTGAGACACAGGCTTCAATACAGTCATTGCATCCATCACACTTTTCTGGATCAGTTAGAAGTATCTGTTTCATCAGGATGCCTCCTCTTTACCATAGAAGGGTCTTAACTCTTCAGGTCCAATCTTAATGAAATCTTCTGCCTGGGCATTTATGTTGTACTTCTGGAAGATTGATGATAACTTATCCTTGTCTTGGGCATCCAGTTCTTTCACTGCGGCATTGGTACCAGTCTGATAGTTTCCAGCCACGTATATGTTTCCACCAATCATCCAGTCTCCGGTGTCTTCCCCGGCATCTCCGGTGACTATTATATCACCACTGAGCATGTAAAGTCCGGCTAGTTTGCCCATATTACCATTTATAACCAGAATTCCTCCTTTATTTAGTTGGCCCACCGCATCACCAGCATCACCATAAACAATTATTGTTCCGTTGTAGGTTCCGAATCCAACTCCTTCTTCAGCAGAACCCTTTACGATGATCTCCCCAGAGGTCATGTTGTCACCCACGTAGCGGCCAACATTTCCCTGTATTTCTATGGAGGCCCCGTTGTTCAGTGCCGCTACAAAATCTCCCACATCTCCATTTAGGGTGATTTCTGTTCCTGATCCCAGTCCTACTGCAATTGAGTCCAGTTTGCCTGGATTTTCCAGTATCAAATTTTTTTTATCTTCAGCTAGTGCCTTTTTAATCTCAGTGTTCAACTGTCTGGTGGTGTAATTTTCTGCTTTTATGGTATCGGTTGTACTCGTTCAAATTCCCCCATTAATCTCTTTGAGGGTAATAAATCATGATTAATTATAAACTTTACCGTTCGTATAACTTTCAAGGTATACTGTTATATATTAAAATGAGACAATAGTTTCAGTGAAGGTGATTTGATATGAAAACCCTGATTACGAATTTAAGAGGACAGTGCCTCTTTAATGTCTCTATGAAAACCCAGCCGGATGGTTTAATCATATTGCATTATGGAAAACATCGGAAAACAGAATTAGACTCTTTTTTAAAGGGGGGTGAAATTCGAATAGATACGGAAGACCCCCAAGATGCGTTGAATCGAATTTTAGAGATTATCAGAGGGGCCAAAATACATGGGGATGTTTATGTGGCTTATGGTGCTGGAGATATTGGTCTTTTTTTGAATTTTGCAGCTAACTTGGAGGAAGTGGCAGGAATTTTCACCTGTTTTGGAGAGAAGGTGGTTATGCTTCCACCATTCAAGCTGAGGATATCCAAGAGCCGTCTTAAAATAATGAAAATGCTCAGCCATAATGATTTTACCGCTGTTGAAATTGGTAGAAAAGTTGGAATATCCCGGGCGATGGTTTACAAACATCTTAACGGACTTATAGACCTGGGACTGGTTAAAAGATCTCATTCAATGGAGAAATACAGCATAACTGATGCCGGAAGGCTGGCCATGACTTAAAAACCATACCCCACATGATAGGAGAACTCCTGAATGTCCAACTACATTATAAATAATGAATCCAAACTATAAAATCTAAATTTTCACGATAAGCCCCTGTGTGGGGACTAAAGTTAAAGTTTATAGAACAATTTATTTAAAATAAAATTTCAATCACTGATCAGGGCCCCATGTTGAACAATGATTTAAATTAAAGTGTGAAACAACAACAAAAAGATAAAAATATAATAATGGAATGAATAATATAATTTTAGGTAAAGCTACTTAAGATGATTCTGGAGTTATCATGTCATTAACCAAAAAAGATGATGAGATTTTTATTCCATGGGATACTCGATTCTCAACTTGTAACTTGCTTTATCACTTAAAAGCACAGTTCCCGGTACGAAATAGTCTTCGAATTTCTGAACCTTCTTCACCATGCACGGCTGGAAATCGATCTTCTTGGTATAGGATCGGCATTCCTCATCATCAATTATTCCCTTCCTCACCAGCGCAATATATCTCATTTTTATTGTTTCTTCATTTAACACAGCCATCTGATCACCTAATAATAACTTGTACAAACTTGTATTTAAATTATTTGCATCAATATCTGAAAAATGTATAATTAATCATAGCTAAAATTAAAAAATTATAAACAATGTTTATCTAAGCGGTGAATATGATGAAAGAAAATGATAAAAAAAGTGAACTCGTGGAAATAGACGATGTAGACCGAGAAATCATTAATTTATTCAACAACGACGGGAGAATGTCCTATAGGAAAATAGCAAAGCGTCTCGATGTTTCCATTGGTACGGTGCATAATCGTATGGAAAAACTCACTAAAAATGGAGTAATCCAGAAGTTCGCACCGGTTATCGACCACAACAAACTTGGTTACAACCTCACCACCATCATTGGAGTACGGGTAAAGGGAGGAGTACTGGAAAACTGGGAAGATCGCACCGCCTACCATAAAAACGTTCTCTGCATGTATGATGTTACGGGAGAGTTTGATGCCATACTGGTTGCGCGATTTAAAGACACTAGTGAGCTGGACCAGTTCATAAAGGGTTTGCTCAAGGAACCAGATGTCCAAAGAACCTACACCCAAACAGTGCTTAACATTGTAAAAGAAGACCTCAGTTCAAGTAGAATGTTGTAAACAGATTTATTCAAATGTAAACAGGATTTTAATGGTTATACCTAAATTTAATCTTATTTAAATGATAATAACCTTAATTATAGGTTAATTCATCAAATTTTAATAAATTACAGAAATTTGAATTAATTGAATTGATATGAATTGTTGTATAAAATAACCTGAAAAATTCATCTGGAGGTTATGGTGTGATTTCCCTGGTTTACTCCCCAGAATACGCGCAGCATCAAACTGGATCCCATCCTGAAAATCAGGAAAGACTGGAAGTTATGATGAATCATCTCATAAAAGAGGGTGAGGTGGGAAAATCAGATATCCACCAACCCATCCCAGCCAGTGATTATGATCTTCTGCGGGTGCACACCGCTCATTATTTAAAGCATTTGAAGAATTTCACAGGAAGTGGTGGGGGTTATCTAGACTTTGACACCTTCACTTCCCCCCAAAGCTACGAAATTGCCAAACTAGCAGCAGGTGGAGCAATTACTGCTTCCAAACTGGTTTTTGATCACGTTGATTTTGCTTATTCAATGGCACGACCTCCAGGTCACCATGCCACACCAGACAGTGCCATGGGTTTCTGTTTAATCAACAACATGGCAGTGGCCCTGGAGTACATGCGGGAGAATTATGGTCTGCAGAAATTCCTGATACTGGATTTCGACGCCCATTACGGGAATGGAAACGCTGAAATATTCTACCAGGACCCCCATGTCCTCTATATATCCATACACCAGGACCCCCACACTATTTTTCCAGGGAAAGGATTTATAGAAGAAACTGGAAAGGGGAAGGGAAAGGGTTTCAATCTTAACATACCCATGTCTCCGGGTTCTAAAACCTCTGATTATATTTACATACTGGAAAAAATCTTGGCCCCAATTTTAAGAAAATTTAATGCAGACTTTTATTTCCTGGATGTTGGTTTTGACGGGCACAGAGAAGATCCCCTTTCCAGTCTCCAGTTAGATGATGATTTTTATCCATGGATAGCCTGCTACATGCAGAAGTTGACTCCCAAGATGGTGCTGATCCTGGAGGGTGGTTACAGTAAAGATGCCATGGCCCGCTCCAACCTGAAAATGATAAAAGTATTGAAGGACAAGAGTACCCATGAAGACCAGTGGCGACCACCCGGAAAAATGATGGTGAAAGATGAAACCAAAATGGTATTTAAACGAATTCAAAACACATTTTCACCATATTTCACATTCTAAATCAATTAAATCACCAGGATAACCTAAATTTTAAAGTGGATTTTAGATAAAGTGGATTTTAGAAAATAACTATAAAAGGGACTGTGAAAATTTTAAAGTGAATTTTAAGAATTTTAAAGGGGAATTTAAAACAAATACTTTGAGGTTAAACATTCGAGGAGATTGCAATGGATAAAATCAGGTTCAAACAGGCCCAAACACTTCTAAAAGAAGCAGGGCAATCCAAAAAAATTACTGAAAAGCTAAAAAAACCCCACGAAGGCACAATTGATTCTGTGGCTTATGCTGAGATTATAAACAATATTATCGAAACCGAAGAATTCATTTATTCCAGCAGACCCAGCCACAAACTACTCCCCGAAGATGCTGAGGAATTTTGCAACAGATTAATTGGTATTAGGAATAAAATTGATGATATTCTGGCAGAATTTGGCGTTTTAGAAAAAGAAAATATGGAAGAAGAAGTTAAGAAACTTTCAGAAAAATTCGTGGTGCTCACCAGTAAGGGAAACTTCAAAAAGATCTTAACCCGCTGGGGAGTTGAACCCCTTAGGATAGTTGTGGCCGGGGTGCCCTTGGAAGCTGAGGACATGCGCATTCTCAACCCTAAAATTCCTGAAACCGCACTTGAACCCATAAAAAAGAAAATATCCCATGTGAAAAACGATATCAACCGTAAAATGGAGCAGTTTGATGTGGAACAAGTATTAGTAGTGGTTGAAAATGATAAATCTGGAGAAATCCTGGCAAAAAGAGCTGAAGATCTTTACGGGGCCAAAATCATGACCAGTGATAGTTTGAAAGACACCGATATCCTTGAATTCAGACGAGCCCTGGAAGGGTGATTAATAATCTAATATTCTTCCTCTTTTTAATTATAAAAAAAATTAATTATAATGAAACTGTAATCACTCTCAACTAAACTAAAAAAATCAAAACATAACTCTTTTTATATCCCCTAATTTATAACACAAATAGACCAGTGTAAATTGTGGTAAAAAAATTCTCATCAAAAATCTGAAATAATCCCACCAGAAACCATTCCCCAGAGAATGTGAGTGATAAAAAAAACCATTTCAGAAACATTTCAAAAAATGAAAATAAATTCTTCGAAAAATAAAAAAACTACCCTTTGATTTTATGTTTTTTCGTTAAAAAATTTAGATGATTAGAACTCAGGGGTGAAAAAATTGCAACCACCATGTTTACCTGATACCCAGGAAAAGTTACCTACCATCCCCGTGCACCTCACCAGAGTAGGGGTGAAAGGGGTTAAAAAACTTTTAAAGATTGAAAGGGATAGTAAAAGGCCTATTGTTCTTTTACCCACCTTCGATGCCTTTGTGGATCTGCCCAGCACTCAGAGAGGCATCCACATGTCACGCAACCCAGAAGCCATAAGTCACGTCCTTGAAGAAGCTGTAGAGGGCAGTGCAGTCGAAATAGAGTCATTATGTGCTGAGATAGTGAGTTTGTTGCTTGAAAAGCACAAATACGCCAAGCGGGCTGAGGTCAGTATGAAGAGTGACTTCATGATCATGAAGAAGTCACCGGTGACCCAACACAAAACCCAGGAAATGGTGAATATAATGGCTGATGCCATTGGCTACCGCACCAAGGAAGGCGTGGTTATCAGGAAAATGATCGGAGCAGAAGTGGTGGGGATGACTGTATGTCCCTGTGCCCAGGAAACAGTGAAAGAAAGTTCCAAACAGAAGCTCCTGGAATTTTTAAATGAGGAAACCACAGAGAAAGTCCTGGAAACTGTTTCATTCGCATCCCACAATCAGCGGGGTCGGGGAAGTATCATGATTGAAGTACCCGCCCAGCAGATAATCAGGGGCGAAGACATTATCAGGATAATCGAGGACTCAATGAGTTCATCAGTGTGCGAACTATTGAAAAGACCCGATGAACACGCTGTAGTGGTTCACGCCCACCAGAACCCCATGTTCGTGGAAGACTGCGTGCGGAATATGGTGCAGAAGATAGTGAAAGAATTCTCCCACCTCCCCGATGACACCCTCATCACGGTTCAACAGGTTAACGAAGAGAGTATTCACCGCCACAATGCATTCGCAGAAAAAGTAGCCACTATGGGTGAACTCAAGGCAGAAATAAATGGTGGAGGAAACTAATTGAAAACACGTAACATTGCCGGACAGATCATGGGCCAGTTGGAAGCATTTGAAGGCTCCAAAGCAGCCATGGACACCACCGAATTACTGATAGTTAGAGGAAAATCACGCCAGAAGATCCAGCCCGAAGAACTGGGCTCCACCATCTCAAGGATAATAAATGATATGGGAGCTAAAAAACTGGATATGTTCTCTGATGAAACCGCAGACATCATCTCCATAATAGACGAACAAATCCGTTCCCAGGTGCAAATCCAGGAAGAAACCGATATATACGGAATATATCGTCTTAAAGAATCATTTGAAAACATGAACTGCAACGCAGATTATGGTATGGGCCTGATTGATGATATTGCTATCTTCATAGTCCTGTGGAAGGACAAAAGTGGAGTAGGGCCCCTGTTTGTGGAACTGGTGATTTCTGCCTTGGAAGGATAAGTCCCATTTCCTGATTAAAAAATCTCTATTAAAAATTTCTAACTAATTATCTTAAATTAAAAAAAATGTAAGATAAACGGATAAATCCAGAGATTAAGGGATAAATCCCAGAATAGATAACAAAAAAAGATGAAAATGTTATCCAAAGACCAGCTGATTTCTCTACTGGAAGTGCAGGGTGATGGTATTTTGCATCTGATGATGCAGGCCAATTCACTCCGCCAAACAAAGAGAATAACCTATTCTAAAAACGTTTTTTTACCCTTAACCAATATCTGTCGCAACGACTGTGGATACTGCACCTTCCGCCGGGATCCGGAAGACCCAGACGCCACCCTAATCATGCCACCCCACGAGGTCATGAAGACCATCCACCAAGCAGATGATTACGGCTGCAGGGAAGCTCTTTTCACCTTTGGAGAACAGGCTGATGCCACAATCCAGGTCCATGATGCTCTGGAGAAGCTGGGATTTGAGGGGATGCTGGAATACCTATATCACCTATGTGAGAGAACGCTTAATGAAACCAGCCTACTACCCCACAGTAACCCGGGTGTACTCCAAAAAGATGAGCTTAAAATGTTGCGAGAGGTGAACGCATCCATGGGGCTGATGCTGGAAACTGTCAGCAGCAGACTGATGGAGAGCACAGCCCACCGGAAGAGTCCGGGTAAAGATCCCCAATTAAGAATTAAAACAATTGAAAACGCCGGAAAACTGAAAATACCATTTACAACTGGACTTTTAATTGGTATTGGTGAGACTGTGGAGGAAAGAGTAGATTCTCTCCTGGAGATCAGGAGGATTCAGGATGAATATGGTCATATTCAGGAGATCATTATCCAGAATTTCAAACCCAAACCCGGGATTGAAATGGAATTCCACAGCGAACCTTCACTTCTGGATATGATTCGAATGGTCGCAGTTACCAGTTTGCTCTTCCCAGATTGTGGTGTGCAGGTCCCTCCCAATCTTAACCGAAATACTACCCAAATGTTTCTCCTGGCAGGGGCAGATGACTGGGGCGGTGTTTCACCACTGACCAAGGATTATGTGAACCCAGAAGCACCCTGGCCCGAGTTAGATGAACTCATGGAATTAACCCGGGAACTTGGATTCCAGTTGGAAGAAAGACTACCGGTTTATCCAAAGTACCTTACAAAAGAATTCTTAAGCCCTCGTGTCAGGGAAAAAATATAAAACCTGATTATTGATGCTTAACCTATACGGGAATAGTCCTGACAATTTCATTCACATCTTTTCCCAAAAAGATCATCCCTGGAAAATCCCATGATTCCTTCCACTCTGTGATTTATATCCCTTTAAGGGCTCTTTTTACTGAATACCCTAATTTAGAAAGGTTTTAGAACGTGACCTGTAGATCCTTTTTTAAGTATTTCAACCGCTAATTCATCCCCCATCTGCCCACTTACAAAAATAAATGCGGTTTCTGGTGAAATATCCTGGCAATGTACATGGCAGAGATCCATCAAAGTGAGGTGGGAAGTGATCAGCCAGTATTATGTCTGGTTGAAATTCGGTTATTTCTCTTCGGTATTCTCTTCCTCTTCAACACAGTGCGAAACAAAGTTATGTACCATCTCTTTTAAGCTAGGCTTCCATTAACTCCAGATCTTGGAACATCTTCCAGAATTAAAATACGGATATTATTTCCCCATATACTATCCCCATACATAGTCCACCCATAATTATCCCCCTAGTAACCTATTTCACATCAGGGTGGCTTGTTTATCAACATCCAGTACAGTCCAAGGGTTGAAACTGCATCTATGAACTCATCAAATTCCACGGGTTTACTCACGTAACTATTGACCCCTAACTTGTAACTTTCCACCACGTCCTTATCCTGCTGTGAAGAGGTTAAAACCACCACTGGTATCTTCCGGGTTTGTTCATTGGCCTTTATTCTCTTTAAAACCTCCAGACCGTCCACCTTAGGCATGCGCAGATCCAGTAGTATCAAACGGGGCAGGTCTTCCGGATCCCTATCTTGAAACTGACCTTGAGCATAAATAAAGTCAAGGGCTTCTGCCCCATCTTTAACCCAAACCAAGCGGTTTGCTAAATTTTTCCTCTTCAAAGCCCTCATGGTCAATTCAGCATCAGTGGGATTATCTTCCACCAGAAGAATTTCCAGTTCATCCAAATTCATATAAACACATCCCTTTTCCTCTGATCATTCATAAGTTATGTTGAAACAATTGAAAATTTTCAAATAAAAAGTTTCCTAAAAAAATAGGGAAACCAAAAATTATTAAATTACGGTAATAAATTTTAGCATTACCACGACACAGTTAGGAGTCACAAAACCCCTATTGCCATTTAAACCCCTAATATTCAGTCATTATCCTGAATCAGGCCCTATCTTTAATTTATTTTTCTGATGGTCCTGGACTTATTTTCCGTGATTTCCCTTGAAACCCCCATAACCGCGTATATTTCACCTTTATCATTTCTCAGGGCTTTCAACCGGGTGTCCAGCCAGATTTCACAGCCTGGAAATATAAAGGGATTTTTAACCCGCATTGAATTTCCAGTGCGGAATACATTCTGCAGTGCCTTTATCTGCATGTCAAAAACCTGTTTTGAGAAAATATTTTGTACTGGTTTGCCAATAATTTCTTTTTTACGGAGTTTTAGATGTTTTAGTGAAGATTCATTAACGTAATCCACCATTAGATCCTCATTTATGATGAAAATCATGTCCGGAGCACTTTCAGCAAGAACTCGGTAGTGTGCTTCACTTTTTTTCAAGCTTAACCGGGATTGTTGGGCATAAAAAGCCATTTCAATGGCGAACTTCAGCTCATTTTCATCAAAGGGTTTAATCAGGTAGGCCTGGGGTTGGGTGATCTTGGCACCCTGGAAAGTTTCAGTATTGCAGTAGGCAGTCAGATAAATAATGGGGATTTCCTTATTTTTCTTAATAATTTTAGCAGCATCTATTCCATTCATAAAGCCCTTAAGTAGGATATCCATTAAAATAAGATCGGGTTCCAGTTCCAATGCTTTTTTAACTGCATCTTCCCCTGAGGAAACTATATCTACCACTTCATAACCCCATAAAACCAGTTTTTTCTGGAGTTCCATTCCAGTGAGGGCTTCATCCTCCACCACCAAAATCTTGGACTGTTGTGACATATCTACTCCCATATGATTAATTATTAGAAGAATATTATTTGTTATGTTATAAATATTATCTTTTTGGAATTTTAATGGCCTAAATTAACACCAATACCTCTCCCCTTTTCTTTATACCTTAAATTATTCTAAAACAGTTTGAACAGTTGTAACTAAATGAATTGGCTTTTTCAACTGACTAGGTAGGGATTAACCCCCTATACTGAAAAGCAAATAACAATATTGTTTAATAGTATCAATGTATAGATTACCCTATTTATAATTTAAGACCCAGTTGACGACATTGATTGAATTTAGAAATAAGGAGGACACTTAATATTTTTAAGGAAGGACACTTAATATTTTTCAAAGTGTAAAAAATCATCTACATCCCTCCGGGGAGGGGGATATGGTTTTTCATCAGGATAACCAATGGGGACGAGTGCCACTGGTCGCACATAAGACGGGGTTTTTAGTAAGTCCCTTACCTCTTGTTCATCAAAGGCCCCCACCCAGCAGGTCCCAATACCAAGTGCATGGGCCATGAGAAGCATATTTTCGATAGCACCAGAAACATCCTGTATGGAGTAAAGTTCCACACCCCTGTTACCATAAATAGCACCAGAAACACGCTGATTAACACATGGAACCATTACAACAGGTGCTTTAGCTACAAAATCACACATATATGCAGCTTCAGAGAGTTTTTTTCTGCTTTGAGGATTTTTAACCAGAATCAATTCCCAGCTCTGCAGGTTCCCTGCTGAAGGTGCCCAGACACCGGCTTGAATAATATTGAAAATTAAAGATTCATCAATATCTTCTTTTTTAAATCGTCTGATACTTCTTCTTTGACTTATGGTCTCGAAAATTTCCATATTACCACCCTGAATTTCCCCTATACTAAATTTAGGTAATCCCCATACTAAATTTAGGTAATCAATAGATTTTGCATGTGCCCTCAAATCTTAAGTTAAATGTTATTTTTACCACCAACCATCAAACAAGTCATCCCAATTTTATAATTTCAATTTTTATAGATCTTTGCATCAACCACCATATGGTAAACCCCGGGAGAATATGGTTTTATAATCCTCTGGTTCAATATATCAACATCAAAATCATTTGCAGCTTTCCTAAGGCGATCTGCAGGCCTTATATACTTTAATTTATCCGGAACAGACTCATGGTAATGAATGATCCCTTCATTCTTGATTACTTCCATGGCAACGTCAAGATACTCATCAGTATTTCCAATATATCCCATTAGAACCCGGTCTGCAATATTTCGTGGCGCCACATCCCTGCAATTTCCTAGAATAGGTTCAACCACGTCCTGAACATGATTAAGCCCTATATTTTCCGAGAGGTAACCATGGGCAACCGGGTTTATCTCCACAGCATAGATTTTCAGAGGATTGGCATGCACTGCCATGGGTATGGTGAAATAACCAATTCCTGCGAATAAATCAACCACGGTCTCCCCCGACCTGACTAACTGACCCATCCTCTTCCTTTCCGTGGTGTTTCCCTTGGACCACATTATTCGAGCAACATCCAGTTTGTACTGACAATGGTTTTCCCGATGAATTGTTTCTGTGCCCTCGCCCAAGACAACTTCCACATCTGGCTCCCGCTGAAGTCCCTTTATCCTACCCAGACGTACCACCCGATTTACCCCGGGAATATTCAGAAGTTCCTGAGGATTATCCACGTGATTTTTCAAAACCAGAATGTCACCTATGACCTTACCTTTCATGATCATATATGGAACTCCAGAAGCCTATAAAACTAATGGGAGGGCAACCCATCAAAACTAGTAGTTCCCTCTAATTAAATCAAAGAGGGCTGCCAAAACATTACATCCACAGTAGATGTCAATAGAACATCAGTATAATCGATTCAAGCCTGATGCAGGAACAGGCATCTCCTGATTGATGATAAAAAGTGAATTTTCCCGGTGATAACTTATAATATATAAAAAATAAGGGAAAACACTTATATAGGCCGGGCATGAAAAAGAAGGACAGAAAAGCTGGTAATTAGATTGAATTTAACCAGCAAAATTAAGCAATATTTATATACCATGAATCTTAAAGTAGCACATAGAAAGCTATTTTTATCTTATGTTTTTTTGAGGTGTATTCTATGAATGATGAAAATCGACTTAAAGGCACTACAACTGTTGGTTTAACCTGTAAAGACGGAGTTGTTTTTGCTACCGAAACGAGAGCTACCATGGGCAACCTCATAGCCCACAAAGTAGCCGACAAGATCTTCAAAATAGATGATCACATTGGAACCACTATTGCAGGTGCAGTTTCCGATGCCCAGAGCCTGATGAAGTACATCAGAGCAGAAGTGGCACTTTTCAGACTCCGAAATGGTAAACGAATCAACGTAGAAGCCGCAGCCACCCTCACCTCTAACATCTTACACTCATCAAGAGGTTATCCATTCTACGTCCAGACACTTCTGGGAGGAGTGGATGATAAAGGCCCTGCTCTTTATTCCCTGGATCCCACTGGAGGAGTTATTAAGGATCTCATGATATCCACTGGGTCTGGTTCACCAGTAGCCTACGGTGTCCTGGAAGATCGTTACAGTAAAGATCTCTATGTGGAAGAAGGTGTGGACGTGGCTATCCGGGCCATTAAATCTGCAATGGAGAGGGATGCTTTTTCAGGCAATTCAATCCTGGTGGCTACCATTACCGAGGAAGAAGGATTTAAGAAATTATCCGAGGAAGAGGTTAACCAAAAAATAAAGGAACTTAACTAATTTTTTATTAATAGCATAACTTTAAAAACAATATAACTTTAAAAAGAGCCCCTATTTGGGCTCAAACTATTTTCTATTTTTCTAGAAGTGATTTTATGGGTTCAGAGATTCAAGAAATTAAAAATACAATAGTACAAAGATTACCCAGCCGAGTTCAAGTGGCAAAAGTGGAATTTGAAGGTCCGGAAGTGGTGATTTACACCAAAAATCCGGAAATAATCACCGAAAATGGTGATCTTATTCGGGACCTGGCCAAGGACATTCGAAAACGGATCATCATTCGTTCTCACAAATCAGTGCTCACCGAGCCAGAGGAGTCCATAAACCGCATCCACAGCATAGTCCCTGACGAGGCCAAGATCACCAATATCTCCTTCGACGATGTTACCTGTGAGGTCATAATCGAAGCCAGGAAACCGGGACTTGTAATCGGGAAATACGGAGCTACGTCCAGAGAAATTGTTAAACAAATTGGATGGGCCCCTAAAATATTACGTACACCACCTATTTCTTCGGAAATAATTCAAAGGATCAGGCGGACACTTAGAAAGAACAGTAAAGAACGTAAGAAGATCCTTCAAGAGTTGGGAAATCGTATACACCGTCCATTGTCCGTGGATAATGAATGGGTTCGTTTAACAGCTCTGGGAGGTTTTCGTGAAGTGGGACGTTCATCATTATTCATGCAAACCTCAAACAGTAAAATACTCCTGGATTGTGGAGTTAACGTTGCAGGAACAGATGATAAAAGCTCATACCCCTACCTGAATGTTCCGGAATTCGTCCTGGATGATCTGGATGCAGTGATCATATCACACGCCCACTTGGATCACTCAGGATTCCTACCCTACCTTTACCATTATGGCTACGAGGGTCCGGTGTACTGTACCACACCCACCAGGGACTTAATGACCCTCCTACAGCTGGATCATATTGATATCGCCCACAGAGAAGATAGTCCTCTGCCATTTAACGTGAAACACGTTAAACAGAGTATTAAACACACCATAACTCTGGATTACGGGGAAGTTACTGATATAGCCCCGGACATCCGTCTTACATTACACAATGCCGGTCACATTCTGGGCTCGGCCATCACCCACATGCACATTGGAGACGGCCAGCACAACTTCGTCTACACCGGAGATTTCAAGTATGAACGCAGTAGACTCCTGGAACCGGCAGTATCCAAGTTCCCACGAATAGAATCATTGGTAATGGAAAGCACCTACGGGGGACATGAAGATGTGCAGCCCACCCGGAACGATGCCGAGAAGGAACTCATAAAAACCATTTACCATACCCTGGAAAGAAAGGGCAAAATACTGATCCCTGTTTTCGCTGTGGGAAGGGCACAGGAATTAATGATTGTCCTGGATGAGTACATACGCCACGGCATCATTGATGAAGTACCAATCTACATTGATGGTATGATCTGGGAGGCCACCGCCATCCACACCGCCCGACCAGAATATCTCAGCAAAGACCTCCGGGACCAGATATTCCATATGGGACGTAACCCATTCATTTCCGATGTTTTCCACAAAGTTAACGGAATAGAGGAACGTAAAGATATTGTAGAAGGCGAACCATCAATCATACTCTCCACTTCAGGTATGTTAACCGGTGGAAACTCCGTGGAATACTTCAAATGGTTATGTGAAGACGAACGAAGCTCACTGGTCTTTGTAGGATACCAGGCAGAAGGTTCACTGGGACGCAGACTGCAGAAAGGTTGGAAAGAAATACCCCTCAAAGAAGAAGGTAAAACCAATGTTTACCATGTCAAAATGGGTATTAAAACCATTGAAGGGTTCAGTGGACATTCTGACCGCAGGCAGCTCATGGACTACGTGCGCCGCATAAGTCCCAAACCAGAGAAGATCTTAATCTGCCACGGGGATAATTACAAAACCCTGGATCTGGCCAGCAGCATCTACCGAAGTTATAAAATAGAGACAAAAACTCCTATGAACCTCGAAACTGTGCGGATTCAATAATCATCCCCACACCCTCTTTTATTTTATAATTTATTTGATTTCTAAATATATTTTCAAAAAATTCTAAATACTTATTTTTAAATAACCACTATTTTAAAATCATTATTCATTTTAAAATCATTATTCGTAACTTAAAAGTAAATAAAACAATTCCATCATTTGTTTTTCATTTTTCACGTTTACTTAAAACCTAAATTGAAATTGGAATAGGTATAATCACCCCCACAATATTACCGTAATGTTTAATTATCATAATCATCCATATAATTAGATGCAATAGGATGAAATTAGATGTTATAAACTGCTATAAGCTGAGTTAAAAAATGCCTGATCTCATTATCAGGGGGAGTGAGGTAATATGGGGCCGAGGTGATTTATGAACAAAATTCCCTAAAAAAGGGTTTTGAACATCCACTTGGTACAGAATGGCAAATATATCAGGAAAATTTATTAAAAAACGGGCCAAAAACGCACCAGGACTTGGAAAATAATTTAGAAATAGCCATTGCCCACACCAACAAACACCGGTTAAAGATGGGGTTAGAGATTATTTTACTCCTCTTTTCGCATCCCCAAAAGGATGTTAGAGCTTTCAGCTTAGGTAGATTGTACCCATTAATTACTGAAGAATCACTTCGTGAACTTATTATTAAAGATTTGAAGGATATGCATGATGATCCGCAATTGAATGTCAGCACAGCGGCACAGAAATCATTAGACTGCATATCTGGCATAGTTCATAATTTAGTGTTGGCAGATATAATTTCAGAAGTTTTTGATGAGGTTTCTGTTGATCTGGAGAAATATGGCCTAACCAGTGTCATACACTCCCAATCACCATTTTCATCCCATAATATTGAAGGGCAAAATTCATTTTTTAATTCAAAAAACAAATATATTGTTGCTTTTATACGACGTTACCGACAATTAAATGTCATTTTGGACAGAATACTTTTTTCAGACCAATTAGAAGAACTATTCCCTGAACTGACAGGTATGGAAGAGTTTTCTATGGGAAACATTTTAGATGAAGGAATTATTCCCTATTCAGATATATCCAATTTCCAGTGGAAACCTGCTGATTCTTTGGAAAGATTAGCAAATATTTATGCTCACACTTTCATGGAAGAAGGACATTTACACCGATTAAAAACATATCTTGACGATGATGATTACCATGTTCGACAAATAGGGGTTAATGCCCTGATAGAAGTGGTGACCTTCCTTTTAAATTGTCCCGCTAAAAAATCCGAAGAAAATGTGGGCTTAGAGAACCAGCATCGGAAAATTAATCTCCCATCATTGGCCAAATTATCCATTATACAGTTTTTACCATTTAAAAGGTCATAAGAAGGATATATGGCAACAATTTGTGGTTAATTTTTGCTCGAGAGAATCTAAAAAGTTTTATTAATGTTTAATCAAATAACGTTATACAATACTCACGAATTTATAGTTTATTTTAAATCATCTTGGTGATCAAATTGGTAACTTATTCAGAATCAGGGGTAGACATTGACCTGGAAGAGGTCACAGTCTCTGCCCTCACTAAAAAACTAAAAGAAACACTTCAATATCAGGATATTATAACTGAAAGCGGTCACTTCGCCGCCCTGGTCCGCCTGGGTAACCAGGGTCTGGCCATGAGCACCGATGGAGTGGGAAGTAAGATCCTGGTGGCGGAACTCATGGAAAAATACGATACTGTAGGTATTGACTGTGTGGCCATGGTAGTTAACGACCTTATCTGTGTGGGAGCCCGTCCCCTGGCCATGGTAGACTACTTGGCAGTTGAAAAACCAGACCCAGAAGCAGCAGGTCAAATCGCAGAAGGGCTTGCTGAAGGATGCCGTCAGGCCAACGTGGCCATGATTGGAGGAGAAACCGCATCATTGCCCGAGATAGTGCGGAACTTTGACCTGGCTGCCACTGGCATTGGATTGGTGGATCTGGATGGAATTGTTGCCGGTGCAAAAATACAGGACGGCGATGTTATCCTGGGTATCCGAAGCAGCGGAATTCACAGTAACGGACTGAGCCTGGCACGTCGTGTGTTCTTTGAAGAAGCAGGTCTAAAGGTGGATGACCCCCTCCCCACTGATGTAAACATCACTGTGGGGGAAGCACTACTGGAACCAACCTGTATCTATGTAACTGCAATTATGGACCTCCTGGATAATGTAGAAGTCCATGGTCTGGCCCATATAACTGGAGGAGGATTCACCAACCTCAAAAGACTTAAAAAAGGAGTAGGTTACCGTATTGATGACCTCCCATCACCCCAACCATTATTCAAGTTCATAGCATCCCAGGGAGTGGAAGTTGAGGAGATGTACCGGGTTTTCAATATGGGTATTGGATTTACAGTCATTTTACCATCTGAAAATGCATCACAGGCCCTGGAGATCATAGGAAAACATCACCCTGTGCAGATCATTGGAACGGTTTCTGAAGACCCTGAGGAGAAAGTTGAAGTTAAAACCTTCCAGGGAGGATGGATAAAGCTTTAAATTGCTAAACAGTGATTAAATACTTTTATTTACGAATTTTATGTTTACAAGATTAAATTAGATTATTTGAACTAACTTTAGGAAGGTGATATCATATGAAAATTACTCCAGAACAGGAATTATCCTTGATTATTGATATTCTAACTCATTTGGATGTACCATCAGAAGAGGCATCCATAATTGCTGAAGTAACCCTGGACGCGGACCTCAAGGGTTTCACATCCCACGGGATTGGCCGGTTCCCCCAGTACATTAAAGGACTGGAAGTTGGCACCATCAAAACCCAAACCGAAATAACTGTGGAGAAGGAAAGCGCAGCCACTGCCCTGGTAAATGGTAATCATGGATTTGGACATGTTGTAACCTACAAGAGTATGGAAATGGCCATCCAGAAAGCTAAAGAAGCAGGGATAGGTATGGTGGGTATTCACAACTCCAATCACTTTGGAGTGGCTGGTTATTACTCGGACATGGCCTTGATGGAGGATTTAATAGGTATCGTAATTGCCAACACTGAACCCGCTGTGGCCCCCATTGGAGGTAAAGAACCCATACTGGGAACCAACCCCCTGGCCATAGGCATGCCCTCAGGTAGTCACTACGTCTCAGTGGACATGGCAACCTCAGCATCAGCCCGGGGAAAACTCCTGGAAGCCAAACGTAGGGGAGAAACCATACCCCCTAATGTGGCCCTGGACGCTGCTGGAGCCCCAACCACGGATCCTGCAGAAGCACTTAAGGGATCCATACTACCATTCGGAGCCCATAAAGGATACGCCCTGTCATTCATGATTGAAATAATGGCTGGACCCCTGGTTAATGCATCCTATGGTAAATCAGTTACTGGAACAGCTAATCCAGAAGTTGCCTGCACCAAAGGAGACCTTATTACAGCTATAGACCCATCTAAGTTTGTGGATATGGATGATTTTAAAAGAGATGTTGATGAATTCGTAGCTGAGATTAAAGCCACACCCAACGTGATGATACCCGGAGATTTCGAAGTCATGAATGTGAAACGCCACCAGAAAGAAGGAATACCCCTGGATGAAACTCTTCTGAATCAATTACGAGAAATAGCCACAAATCTGGATGTGGATGTGACAGATATACTGGGATAATAAGTATTCATTATTGATGAAAAAGAGTACGGAATTTTGATGAAATAGAGGAATAATTGATAAAAGAGTAAGGAATAAGAAAATGGTATCGAGGGAAATATTTCATGGACAGCAGCCAGGCAGTTTTTGATGGGCTGAAAAAAGCCGGAATCGATTTTGTAGTCAGTGTGCCCTGTGTGAATCTGGGTAAACTCATGGAAATGGTGGACTGTGATCCAGAGATTATCCACATTCCAGTTACACGGGAAGAGGAAGGATTTGGTATAGCAGCCGGGGCTTACATGGGTGGTAGGAAACCAGCCATCCTAATGCAGAACTCCGGACTGGGAAACTCGGTGAATGTCCTGGCCTCCCTTTTCAAACTTTACCAGTTCCCCATACTCATGATTATAAGTCATCGTGGTACTGAGGGAGAATTCATGGGCGCACAGATCCCCATGGGAGAAGCAACCACCGGAATACTGGATACCCTGGAAATCGCCTACATAAATCCCAAAACACCTGAAGATGCCCTTAAACTCATACCCGAGTCCTGGATACTGGCAGAACTAGCTGGATCACCACTGGGAATACTGCTGGAGATCGGTTTCTGGTAGGGGCGATAATGAATATTAATTGAATATAATTGAATATAATTGAATATAATTGAATATAATTGAATATAATTGAATATAATTGAATATAATTTGAAATTGAATGAGGAGATTAAAAAATGGAAAGAATAAAAGCCCTGGAACAGATTACCAGTCAGCTGGATGAGGAACTGGTTATCTGCAATATCGGATTCCCCTCCAGGGAACTTTACCATGTGAAAGATTCCCCGAAACATTTTTACATGCTGGGATCAATGGGGATGACCTCCTCCATCGGCCTGGGAATGGCCATGGCCCAGGAGAGGAAAGTGATTGTTTTTGATGGTGATGGATCCCTGCTGATGAATTTGGGCAGCCTGGTTACCATCTTCAACCAGTCCCCCCAGAATATGGTACTGGTGGTGCTGGACAATGAATGTTACGGCAGCACTGGAAATCAGTGCACATACTCATCCACCACTGACCTTAAAAAGGTGGCAGAAGGCGTAGGATTTAAAAACACCATTCTTTACAAAGAATCTGAAGATAAAATTGATTTTTCCCCAGTTTTGGAACTGGAAGGACCTGTTTTTGTCCATCTGAAAGTACAGGCCGGAAATGCAAACGTCCCCGTAATTCCATTAGAACCTGAGGAAATTAAAGAACGTTTTATGAGGGAAGTGCAGGGTATTAAGTAAGTAAATAAAAAAAATATATTTAATTTTATCTAATTGGGTTAATTTATTACCCAATATGGCTAATTTTATCTAATAAGCTAATTTATTACCCAATATGGTTAATTTTTATCTAATAGGCCTAATTTATTATCTAATAGGGAAAGGTATCTATTGAGAAGATACATTATCGAAAAAGATTTATTCTATTTAAAATGGTTTATAGGTTCACTTGATCTGTCTTCCCACAGAAAAGGCCTTCCCCACCCTTTTACCAACACCATAATAGGATAGATTATCTGGGCTGTAAATGAGTGGTTTGATTTTTTCAATTAATGATCCATCCTCAATTAATGGTTCATCCACTTTTACATCTTTTATTTCCCCTATAAACTGGGTGTGCAGTCCAATTTTAACAGATTGCAGTAATTCACATTCCAGAACGAAGGGAAACTCCCCCACGTAAGGTGCATTCACCACTTCACTCTTTACCGGGGTGAGTCCAGTGGCCTGGAATTTATCCACATCCTTTCCAGATGCTATTCCAAAGTAATCAGCTTCTTTTACGTGATATTCTGAAGGGATACTGATAGTGAAGGCTTTACTGTCCAAAATGCTTTGATAAGTGTGGGTTGCTTCTCTTAAAGAGATGGCTATACAAGGCGGGACAGAACAGCAGATCCCACCCCATGCTGCAGTCATAACGTTGGGTTTTCCTTCCGAATCATAGGTACCCACCACAAATACAGGGGTGGGGTAAGTTACAGTTTTAGCTCCTATGGATTTTTTCATGGTTATATTCTCCCTAATTTTTTTTAATCAAACCTTTTAATCAAACCTTAATTCTAATTTTAATTCTAATTTTAACCAGTATTCCATTTTTTTAAATTAATTCGAGTTTTTATTCACCAGTGCCCATAACGCACCAGTTCACCCAGTTCTTTTCTGCCCATTCCCCTTGGTTGGGCAGCAGAATAGCCCAGAGGAGTGAATAAAAGTGGTTCCACATCATCAGGTACTTTAAGAACTTCCCTGGCTGCATCAACATCAAAAGCTGCTATCCAGCAAGTTCCCAGGCCCAGTTCTGTGGCGGCCAATATAAGATGGTCCATGGCAATGGCTGTATCCACCTCCACGTAATTACGACCATCCCGACGTGTCCATGACTCTGATTTAACAGCACAGGCACATATAACCAGAGGCGCCTCACTAAACCAGTCCGCAGGGTAAATACGTTTCAATTCATCTTCTCTGCCTTTAGTTTCAACTACAATGAAGCGGAATGGCTGTTTATTCACTGCAGTGGGTGCCTGGCGTGCTGCATCCAGTACTTTTTCCAGTTTTTCTTCTTCCACTTCCTTCAACTGGTAACCACGTACACTGTATCGCTTTTCGATTAAATCTTTAAATTCCATCTACAATCCCCTAATCATTTTTTAATCCATAATAAATCTATTCAATCCATTAAATAAAACTTTTAACCCATGATAACCTTCTAATCCTTATTAAATATTCTTAATAATCTCCTGGAACTTATCCAGTTCTGCCTCACGTTCTACCTCGGACATGTCTCCTGGTCCGAAAATTGCGAAGTAGGGGAGGGATTCCATACCCACGAATTCAAACATGACATGATTGAAGTAGTTTATCAGGACTTCAATCTCACCGTGTGGTCCTTCATCAGTGTAGAGTTCGCGGGGTGCTCCGGTGGTGAAAGATAACATTGCTTTCTTGCCTTTTAATGGTCCATTGCCGTATAATTTCATCTCTGCCAGGTTGAATGCAAATCCATTGTAGAAAACCCGGTCCACCCATCCCTTCAGGATGGCAGGGAAGTTACTCCACCAGACGGGGAACTGGAATATGATTACATCCGCCCAGAGAACTTTGTCCATTTCTTCCTTAATGTCCAGGGGTATGGCACCTTCTTTCACTGCATTGAGCTGTTCCATTATGGGGTTGAAGAGTTCCGTGTTCATCCTCTCGGGGAAGTCCTCTTCATCCAGGACTGCCTTCCAGTTCATGGCGTAAAGATCGGATACTTGCACCAGGTGTCCTTCATCAGTTAAAGTGTCTAATGCCAGTTCTTTCAAGGTCCCGTTCAGGGATTCACGTTCAGGGTGTGCGTATATTATCAACACGTTCATTTTCTTACCCTCCATTAGTAATTGTCCCATGGATTTTTCCATAAAAATTCTCTACTTATTATTATTTATTTAATCTAACTTCTATTTACCCAAAACTATTAGTTGTATGTACAAGCAATAATATATAAAGTTTACCTAAAAATCTTAATAAAAAAAGATGAACATACTGGTACTAGAGGTGTGTCCTGATCATGAAAGAAATGAATAAAAAAAAACAGTGCCCTATTATGTGCAGTTGCCTTTACTTCACCAGTAATAAACTTAACCGTATTCTTAACAAAATGGCAGAGGAAGAATTTATAAAAACTGGTCTTTCACCATCACACGCTCTGACTCTTATGAATATCAATCGCCAAGCTGGCCTTTCCCAGAAAGAGCTTTCAGAAATAATGAATATCAAACCATCCACCACCACCCGTTTTATTGACAAACTGGAAGTGAGGGGGCTGGTTGAAAGAAAACTAGAGGGTAAATTATCCTATCTTTATCCCACCAGCAAGGGAATTGATCTCCAGACAGAGATTGATAAATGTTGGGAAGGTTTGAACAAACGTTACTCTGAAATTTTGGGTCATGAAGAAGGAATTAAACTAACTGAAGCCATTGATAAAGCAGCAACTGAACTGGAAAAAAATATTTAATAAAATAAATAGCACATTTGGTTAAAACAAGGTTTAATCGGAAATTTAACTTCCCATTTTCTTTTCAACTTTCCGTAGTTCTTCCCGTATATTAATATGCTGAGAACATAGTTCTTCACACAATCCACATTCCAGACAGTTACCTGCTCTTTGTGTGTCCTTTAGCATGAAATAGTACTGATTTTTCACTTCAGAATAGTCTTCCAGCATTTCTGCCTGGTTCAGATAACTGAAACACTGGGGTATGTTTATCCCACTGGGGCAGGGCATGCAATAACCACACCTACTGCATTCCACACTGATTTTACCCTGATAAACCTGTTTAACCTCTCCCATTATCTTCAGTTCCTCTGATGTGAGGGAATGGGGTAACCCATCTGCTGCAGTTTCCAGATTCTCCTTCAACTGCCCCCTGGTGTTCATACCACTTAAAACCACACTTATCTCCGGAATATCCCACAAATAACGTAACGCCCATTCAGCAGGTGTTCTCCTTAAGGGAGCATCATCCCATATAGCCTGCACCTCCTGTGGTACGTAATCAGCTAGAACACCACCTTTAAGGGGTTCCATAATCACCACCCCTAACCCTTTCCCGGCGGCATATTGCAGGCCCTCTGAACCAGCCTGGATATTCTCATCCAGATAGTTGTACTGTATCTGGCACATATCCCACTGATATAAGTCCACCACTTCCTTCACGAAGCTGGTTTCATCATGAGTGGAGAAACCAGCATACTTTATACGTCCATCAGAAACTGCTTGGTCTAAAAATTCCAGAACACCCAGATCTTCCAGTTGGAACCATTGTTTCTCCTTCAGGGAGTGCAAGAGATAAAAATCTATGCAATCCGTCTTCAGGCGCTGGAGCTGTTCATCTAAGAATCGGTCCATGTCTCCGGCTTCTTCCAGGAGCCAGGTGGGTAGTTTGGTGGCCAGGAAGACTTCATCATGCCTACTGCTTTCATCAAGGTATTCGCCCAGGAAGACTTCACTGGCCCCTCCCTGGGCTGTGCCCAGCCCATGGTAAGGGTAGGCTGTATCCAGGTAGTTTATCCCCCTGTCCAGGGCATGATCCAGTAACTTTGATGATTTTTCAACGTCAATTTGATCATAACTACCCTTAATTGGCAGTCTCATACATCCAAAACCCAGTATGGAAACTTTTTCACCAGTTTTGCCCATTTCACGGTACAACATGATATATCCTCAACTTAAATTAACCAGAAATTAGAAATTAATGGTTAAATTACTAATTAAAAATTACTAATTGACTATTTAAAAATTTATTAACCGAGGGTCAGGCATGGGATATACAAAGATGTTCTTACCTATATTTGTTTTTTCCATTAACATCACCTACACATTCATGTAATGATTTGTATGTACAACTAATAATATAATATGTGGGGGAAGTTGTACCACCCATAGATGCCCCATTAACGGAATTTGCCCATTCATATCCCCAATGAAACTACTTATAAAATATTAAAATAAGAACATAATCCCTTCTTTAGCCCCTTCTTCTCTCAAATTCCTGATACACATCATCCAGGTCCACTCCTTTATAAACCAGGAGCAGGAGAGTGTGAAATATAAGGTCTGCAGATTCATAGACCAGGTTTTCATTATTTTTAGAGGCGATAATAACCTCGGCGGTCTCTTCACCTATCTTTTCCAGGATCTTATCTTCTGCTTTTTTATCATCATCCTGCATGATACGGGAAGTGTAAGAGTTAATGGGATGGTCCCTTCTATCTTCCAGGACCTGGTAGACTTCTCTGATGATTTTATCATTCATTTTTTAATCTCCTTATCATCCTTCCTCAATGGGCCGGTTATGGCTATGAGGGGGTGCTGGGCATCATCAATGATCTCTATATCATCTAAGGAGAAAATACCTTCTTTATCAGCGGTTTTCTCCATTCCCATCTTTATATCCTGATCAAGTTTTATAACGTAGGAATCTATTTCCTTGTATCCCAGTTTACGGGAAGCCACAGTTCGATGATGACCGTCCACCAGGACGAAACGGTTACCTGTTTTAACCACAATGGTTGGCTCTGCCAGTCCCCTTCTAAGTTCATAGGTACGTCCCTGGAGTTCATCAGCGTAGACCCGGTTTTGAGTGGGCCTTAAACGGTCAATGGGCACCTTTTCATGAACCAGTTTAGTTTTTATGTTGTAAAGCTCTTCCAATGTCTGTTTAAAGTAGTTCACCTTCATAGGGGTAGAACGCTCTATATGGGAGCGTACAATATCAGTATTGGTTATGATGCCTACCAGGGCCCCATCTTCACTGATAACTGGCATTCGGGAGATTCCCATACGGAACAGGACCCGGGCTGCGTCATTGAGGGACATGGACTGGTCTGCCACCACCACATCGGTGGACATAATATCCTTAACCTCATGTACCCATGGTTTCAGGAGGAGGTCAAAGGCAGTTACCATTCCAATAACTTCACCATTGGTTTTAACCGGAAATCCATCGTGCCCGGTCTGTTTCATGAGCTGAATAACCTCGGCGTTGGGTGTTTCCGGGGTGACAGTTATAACCTCCCGGGTCATGTAATCTTTAACCAGAGTGGATGTGGTCATCTGAACCTCCCTTTTTAGGACTTTTCTTCCAGATTAGTCTGTTATCACATTCTATTTTAACTATACGATGATAGGGAACCATAGCTCCGTCAACCATAATCATAAATCCTCCTTCTAAAGTTTGAATGTCTGTGGCTGGGATGGTCTTAAGGTTACCCTCACTCCCCCGATGTAAATAGGTAACCCTACAATTTTCTATGTTCATCTCCGGGTGCCACCTTAACATGTCCAGGATTCGCTTGGCCATTTAATCTGTCTAAACCTCAAAGTTGAATTACTAAAATAATTTACTGAAATTGGATAATTTTCCAAACTAAAACACTATATTTATCAGTTTGCTGGTTTTATTCCCGTGATTTAAGTTCTTCTACAACCATCTGGTTGGTCTTTGCAGGGTCAGCCTTTCCCCGGGTTAGGCGCATTACCTGACCCACCAGGAAGTTCAGGGCCTTGGACTTACCTTCGAAGTAGTCAGAAACAGCTTCAGGGTTCTCTTCTATGGCCTGTTTCACTGCCAAGAGTACGGCGTCATCTTCCACCACTCCCACCAGTCCCATTTCCGCGGCAATGACTCCGGGCATTTTAGGGTTGTTTGGTAGTTGTTCAATGATCCTCTGACCAGCCTTGGTGGTGATCTTCTTATCCTGCAACATCCGCAGTAACTCCACCAGCTGGGCAGTGGTTATTTCACTTTCCCGGTAGTTGAGTTTGTTGTAGTAGAGCACTCGCTTGAGTTCATCCCTCATCCACAGTGCAGCGAACTGGGGATCTACTTCTTTAGCTACCTCCTCAAAGGCATCGGCCAGTTCCAGTTCCGAGGTTATGACCTGGGCATGGTCCTTTTTGATACCATACTCAGCTACAAACCGTTCGGTTTTTATATGGGCTGGTTCTGGCATTTCTTCCCGGATGGCCTCCACCCTTTCTTCCTCGGCAATCATTGGTGGCAGGTCTGGGTCGGGTATGTAACGGTAGTCCTCTGCCTCTTCCTTAAGACGCATGGGCACGGTGATCATCTGTGACTCCATAAAGGCACGGGTTTCCTGTTTAATCTCAATGCCCCTTTTTATGAGGTTTTTCTGCCGTACCATTTCAAACTGTAATGCCTTGTAGGCACCTTTAATGGAGTTCACGTTTTTGATCTCCGCTCTTTTACCTCCCTCCATGGAAATGTTCACATCAGCACGCATGGTACCCTCACCACGGGCACTTCCACTGTACTCCAGAACACGGATAAGCTCCCTTAAAAATTTCCGGGCCTCCTCAGGGGAGGTCATGTCTGGTTCGGTTACGATCTCAATTAATGGTATTCCAGATCGGTTGAAGTCAACTATACCCATGTCTGGCTTGTACTGACCAGGGTCCTCTTCCAGGTGCACTTCTCTGATGCGCACGCCATTTAAGTCCCCCTCGTATCCTATGGGGATGGATGTTCTCTGGTATCCTGAAGAAAGATCAGGGTAATCATAGTGTTTACGCATGAAGTAGGTTACATCCGGGCTGATCTTACATCCCAGCATCAAGGCGATCATAACCGCCCCATCCAGGGCTGACTGATTTGGAGGGTATGGTTTAGCTCCGGGCTGGTTTAAGCAGACGTAACAAATGTTAGTGTTGGGAGCTGCCTCCTGGTAGTTAGTGTGACAGGTGCAAAACAGTTTTGATTCTGTTTCAAGTTGAACGTGGATTTCCAATCCGCACATCATCTTAATGGTTATTCCTCCTATGAAAATAATGAGTGATGTAGTTAAACCTTATACTCAGTTTTATTATTGAGACAACTTTTGATATATCTTTTTAGGAAGGGCTTCAGTTCACTCCTGGGACTTTCCCCTTCCAGGCATGCAGGATCAGTGAAGGTTCCCACCAGTTCCCGGCCAGCCCAGCGGACTTCTTCTTCAACCCTTCTCCCGTACCGGGTGCCGAACATCTTGAATAAGGGGAATTTGGTGATTCCATTGGCACCGGCCAGTATGAGGGGCCCGATGTTGGCCAGGTTGTCCACCCAGGTGCCGGTGATGATCTCCAGTTGGGGGAACTGTATCCTGGTGGCAGCCACCACCCCAGCATAGTAAAGTGATGCGGGTTGGGGGGTGTTAGCATACGGTGTGTCCGGGTGAGGGTTGAGTGAATAGAAGATGATCCGGTCAATCTGGAGATCCTCAATCATCCTGAAGAGGTACTGCAGGTCTTCGGGTGTCTCACCCAACCCCAGTATGATGGTTATGGCCTTTTTAAATCCCAGGTCCCCTGCCTCGGTGAG